>Ga0136644_10000165_pt1 | contig 50660 bp, 63 predicted proteins | sample C_130820_EF_Meta_FD_94780 | JGI IMG/M metagenome (GOLD analysis project Ga0136644, IMG submission 94780) | Freshwater microbial communities from Lake Croche, Canada to study carbon cycling - C_130820_EF_MetaG (v2) (version 2) | ecosystem: Environmental > Aquatic > Freshwater > Lake | place...
ATGTAATGAAACCTGACAGATATTCAAATTTTGGAATTTCAGCAACTATTGCTTCTGTTAATTGTTTCCATCTTGCTCTGGCATACTTTTCAGCCGTGCTGGCAGGCATTTGATAATTGAATTTTAATTTTTGAACACAAAGTTTTATAAAATTCATTCTGTTTGTTTGATTTGCTAATATTGAAATAGCATTTGGTATTGAATGAATATCATCGTATCGAATATTGCGTTTATCAACGCTTTTAGCTATTGTAGATAAAAAAAGATTTTTAGAATCAATATCTATGCTTCCCCATTTATACTTTTGTGCAGCTTGTTTTTGAAGTTTATTTTGATTAGCAAGTTTTACATATTTGAGAATATTATCTGATAATAAATAATCTTTTTCTTTTTCCAGGCTTTCTGAAAAAGCAATAAGGCCATTGTATGAATTTGCTTTTACCAAATAATTAAACAAAGCAAGCCGCGTCATATTAATTGTTTGATGTTTTTGTATTCAAAAACCTTCCAGAGCACTTACTTCCGCTGATTTTCGTTTTTAAACATTTTTCTGAACTGCGTGTAGCCAATAAGATTACCAGATCTTATCAAGTTTGCCTCAGCCCGAGCAACATGTTCAAATGGCGACCAGTGCCCCGTGCCACTTCCATTAGTTAACCTTGTATATAATTCCAGGTCTTTTTCTGTATTTCTTACGCCATCATGAGTTAAATAAGAAACCCGAGCACATCTTGCTACAGAAATTTTTCTTTTCACTTCATCATCAAGGGTGATTTCGTCATCTTGGATATAGGGTATATGCCATTCTCCACTTACAAGGTTCTTTGGTGTAGAACTGTCATATGTTTCCCGCATCATATAAGCTAGTTTTTGGATTTCGGGCTGTGAGTCAGGGTGACATCTTAATGCAAAAAAATTGTTATAATCTGTCGCAGAACAAATTACAGTAATCCACATCCACGGCTCAACAATTCGGTTAACAATTTGTTTGTGTAAATTTAATTTTATAGCACCAGGGCTATCGTCGGGCACTATGTTTCCATTTTTATCAATAGAAACCAAACCGCCAAGTTTTTTAGCCACTTCAACCATTTGCCGAGAGGCATCCACCCAGATTTTTTCTGCTAGACCAGTATGAATTGTTTCTTCTCCGGCTTGCATACCGGCCTTAGCTGTGCCCCATTCAACTGGTATCACAGGATTAAATGAGATTTTGTCAAGCATTTTTTTGATAGGAATAGCCCTGGATGAAGCCGAATTTTTTGAGGCCACTCTGTGTGTCATAAACTCACTATGAACAAATCTAGGATAAGTCAACTCAAATGTAGTTAGTCGTGCGCCTGACGGAGCTTGAGTGTCTAAAATAATTTTAGCCTGATACATAATTACTATTTACGTTTTTTTTGTATAATATCTTTGCTCTTGGAAAAAATTCCAAAATTACGCTATATGGAGCAATAGTAAGGAACCGCATGGAAATGTACAACAATAAATTCGTAATGACAGTTATCGTAGATGGTCAAATCCAAAAAGAACTGGCCAATGGTCAAGTAAATCTACCGCTCAAAACAGAGTACATAATCAGACTCAGAAATAAACACAATCGCAGAGCGATCTGTAAACTTTACATCGATGGAGAAAATGTTTCTGGTGGTGGTTTTATCATTCCCGCAAATTCTTGCATTGATGTAGAAAGACCAGTGGATGTGGCTAAAAAATTTAAGTTTGTGTCTTTAGATTCTGAAGAAGCACACGATTATGGCAAAAACGGTGATAATATAGACAAAATTAAAGGAACAATTGTGGCTGATTTTGCTTTGGAAAAGCATTGGACAATATCTTCTCATGTTACGTACAGATATCCAACTGTGCCATGCTACGTTAACCACTCAATTCAACCTCGCTACAAGAGATTAAGCGAAGATTGCTTGGATCTGGATTCTTTTTCAGAAAATCCTGCGAAGTGTTTTGAGACTCCACCGTTATTTGGGTCTTCAGCGTTAAAAGATGGCGCAACAGTAGAAGGTGATTATTCTAGCCAAAGATTTAGTTCTGTTTATTTCAGCCCCGAAGATAACTGGACTAAAATTAGGCTATTTTTACAAGGTTACGAACCTCAAATAAAAATAGCCAATGCAGAGATAAATAATCTAAAAATGGAAAATTTTTCCAAAGACGAAGAGCTTTTTCGCTTAGAAAAAGAACTTTTGGAATTACAGAAACTAAAAACAAAACGAGAAATAGAAAAACTCAAAGCAGAGCTAGCTTAAATTTTTAAATCCACCGAAAGGTGGATTTAAAAACAATCAATCTTGTATATTTTCAAAAAGATCTTCGATAGGAAACGTTTGTATTTCGCCAGATTTAATTTTTTTAATTTGATCGTTTAAACTATCAAATACTTTTTTCGTGTCTTCTGGTCCACCATGAAAACTAATTTCATATACAATCGCATAAATTACATTAAAAAATGTATAGCCCGATGACGGATAAGTATTTTTTTCTTTAGTCTTTGAATTATAAACATGCACAAAGGGGTCAAGCACTAAGAGTGTATCTGCGAATTTCTGCATTGGCGAAAAGCTAATGCCCCATTTTATTTCATCCCCTTCTTTATATGTTTCAAACGGTTCTTTGCAGATTCCCACGCCGTGAAACTCTGGAAAAGATGGGATGTTATATTCTTCTCCTTCGTTTTCTATTTCCAAAGAAACTAATAAATGATCTATTTGATTATTTTCTTCTTCAGATTCGGGCACTCCACAAAGTATTACATTTGTATATTCATCAATCCAATTACCAAAAATTAAATTAAAGAGTTCGAGTTCTTTATTGATAACCAAAAACAAATCTCTTAAAGTAACATTATCATCAAATTCAATATCTTCGTGAAGGTAAGAAATTGCTATGTCTGTTACGTCTTGTGTTTCAATTTTGAAACCCGTTCTTTCTAATATGCCCCCGTGTTTTAGCTTAAGCATGATTGGATCTATCTACCATCAGATTCTTAAGAGTGAAATGGGTAATTTGAACTGGAACAGTAGGATTGGCGACATCGACAAACGCAATTACCGGGGCCAGCTTTCTATTTCCTCTTTTATCTACAATCAAGTTATTGTTTTCAATATCAAAATCTTCACAATCTAGCAAAAATAAAAACTCCACTTCTTCTTTTTTACTTTGAACTGGGGTGGCGGGCTGTGATGTGAATTTCATGCCGCCTTTGTTGAGGATCTCCTGCATTCGGGGATTATTTTTTTGTGCTTCAGTAGTGGTGATAATAAAATCAAGCAATTGTTCGCCGGTTCCCACTTCTTTTTTAAGAAATTCAGATGCTTCCTTAAATGTCTCGAAAACTAACAAATTATCATTATTGTCAAGAGCAAAATCTAAAAATTCAACATTATTGTGAGAAACTTTTTTAGCAATACAAATTTGATTCATATTATATATGTACAGATTTTCTTCAAGGAATAATTCTAAACACTCTGCGTTTTTTGTCTTTTTTATTTCTTGGAAGAGTGGCAAGAACAAATTCAACAAAATCTCTTGAAAGCTGGTTTTTAGTGTTAAAATTCAAATGCACTTGATTATTGATAATATGCAAAAAACAATCAAAAAGAAAATCTTGCTTGTTGTAAAAATAACAATTTTTTAATTTATCAAGCCATTCATCAACATTGATACTTTTAATGGGATTGGGTATTTCAACAATATATCTGTCATGTTTGTTAAACACAAGAAATTGTACAATATAAGCATGTTTCAGTTTTTTAAAAATTTATTCAAAAAGAAGCCCGAACAACAATTAACTATCACGATAAATGGAAAGTCGTATACAACCGAAAATCGAGAAGAAATATCTGAAATCATGAAACAAATGAGTGAAGCCCTTAAAGCTAAAAACTCTTCTTAAGGCGATTCAATCTAGTATACCATCCTCGATTAAAATGGATTAATGGTACTTTCTTATTATTTCTTGTGGTTTTCAGGGATTCAAGATATTTTTTTCTAGCAGAAACAAGCATCAAGGCAAGTTCTTTATCTTTTGATTCATCGTGGCCTGTGTATTTCCAGGTAGCATTAACAGTGTTTTTGTCCATTTTGCCAGTAACGGGAAGATCAAGTATTCTTTGCAGCGCTTTAGTTCCATTGCCGCCATTGAATTTCCAATCAGCTAATGCTTTTGCGACATCATGAGGCAAGTAAGAAGCTTTTAATGGATTCCAATATTTTTCTTTGATAATTTCGTGCCTTTCTGCTTCGGTCATATTTTTTACAGATTGCTTAGGAAGTTTTTCGTGAATCCGGTAGGTATTATATACTTTTTGTGTTACTCCCCTATAAGTTGCTCCACCAGGATCGAATGTTTTTTTTCTGTGAGAAAATCCACCTTCTTCCTTATTTAAAAAATTAACAAAATCTTTATAATCACCACGGGGGATTGTTGTTGGTGCTTGTTTATCTACCGGCTTCTGGATGGCTGGTTGAATATATTGCTGTTGTGGTTGCTTTACATTATGAGTGAATAAATATTGAGATAGCATAGCAGCAACTATAGGAGACAAAGTGATAGCTATATTTCTGTAATTTGGTCTTCTTCTTCTTTTTGCGGCTTCTTTTACTGCGGTGTCAATTATTTCTGCATCTCTATAGTAGCCTTGGTTATCGAGATTATTCGCGAATTTCAGCAAAAGATAAGTTTCCACATAATTATTTGCTGAATTTTAAGGAATAAAACCTGGCAATTTCTAAATATAGATTGTGTGGTATAAATTAAGTCAGGATCAAAATGATCAACAATTAGACCCAAATAAAGCTGGGCAGAGCATCCCTTCTGGTGGTAATCTTGAAATCACTGTGACCAGTGGCAATATTTCAATGGGGCCAAATGATCCACCGAAACAAATCCAGATAAAAACTGACGAAGGTCAGCAAAGAAGCATTTACTTACTCCACGGCACTCCAGAAGGTCAATTGGTTTTTGGGGATGCTGGTAATTTACAATCTGGCGATGTGGAGGCTTTTCAGGATTGGCTAAGATCTAGCGGCAAACCAGTGCTACCCTTTGTTAGCTGCTATGGTTCAAAAATTGTTGGTGGAAATGGCGGGGCGCAAGAATTAATAAATGCCGCTGGATCAGTTCAAGTGGGCACAAAGACATACCCAGATGGAACAAAAAAGATTGTGTTTAGCCAATGAAAAAATGTACAATTGAATTATGGTTGAATTCAAGAAAGACATTCTATTATCTATTCATAATATCGACGGCGTGGCATATAAGTTTAACTCAAAATTTAAATTTCTTAATTTGCAACATTTGGTACAAATTCTTGACCATATGAATGAGGATCAACTTAAAAACTGCTCTGAAAAGATTCGTGTGGTGGAAGAAAGCCTGCAAGCTGTCTCAGATGTATTTGATGGCATGGAATCAGAAGTGCTAGAATTGATTAGCTCGTATGATCGAACTCAATATTTGCCAGAATTAGAGACACAATCTTAATTATTTCTACAAATTGCAAAACCCGCGCTAAATTTAGCGCGGGTTTTTTTATTCTGGAAATTAAAATTAGCCGCCATTTCCTGGTGTTTTTTGCACTGTGGAAATTTCTGAAGGCAAACAGTAATTTTTGTTTCCAGCTAGAATTAAAGCGATCAATGCTGGATCTGCATGTTTAATCACAATTTTTCGCACCACTTTGTTTCTCTGTGGCTCTTGAGCGGGACAAAATACCATTGATGATAAAACCAAGGTGCATAACGATAATTTAAGAATTGTTTTCATTTTTCTCCTAATTGTTAGACGAATTGTGTGGCAAAAAGTTTTGCAATTAATCTAGAATATTTCTTGCCGCTCTTTACCGAAAGTTGGCTCATAATCTGGTTTCCAATATGGCGGCAAATATTTTGGCTTCATTGTGTCAATGAAATGTTGTTTCCAAAATCGATTAAATTCAAAATGATCTGTGATTGATTCGGCATATAGTTTGTATGGACTTATTCTTTGCTTTTTAAGAAGATTTTTGAGCGTGGCTTCATCAACATCATCAACATTGTGATAAATCATCACGGCGATTTGTAAATCTAATTTTTTACCTGGCGGCAAACAATCTGCGTGTTTAAGTAAAGTTTTGATATGGCCGCGAATAATTCCGTCTTCTTTAAAAGCATTTTCTCCGCCAAAACTTTTTACCATATCAAATTTAATTTTTTGTGCCTCTAGTTCGTATTTTACGTGGCAACAGACACATAAAAATAATACCTCATGAGATCTGTAAGATTTCCATCTCAAAGGAAAGTGCTTGCGAAAGCATTCTGGAATGGTGTGATGTTTGCTTAATTTAGATATATCATCACACCCACAGACAACACAATGGTTCTTTACCGGAATGTTTCGTTCTGTGTCGTAATAATGACCTAATCCATTTGGCTTGAATAATAATTGTATTTCTTTTTCTGAATTTTTACGCGCTAAATTTCTGTCCAAGTACCAATTGGCTCTCTTGCGACCAATGTAGCACATGAGAAAACCTTCTGGAGACATCATCGCGATATTATCATATGTTTGTTTGTTTTGGAAATTAAACATTCTGCAAAATATTATTCATTAATTTTTTAATTTTTTCTCGGTATTCATCTAAGGTGCCATCGTTTTCAATTGTGTAATCAAAAAGACTTAAATGACTATCAAGTTCTATCTCCGAAATATGCTGATCATTTGGATCAAACACACTACGTCTAGTGATATTAATTGCAATGGCATTCAGCTCAGATTTTGATTTGATTATTTCATTTGAAAATCTTCCATCTGTAATAACAAATATTACATTCTTATTATTTAAGAAATAATAAGGAACAAATTTAAATTTTCTCAAAATTTTGTACGATAGATTGGGAGAATAGTCTTTAATTTTTTCCACCGCTTTATCAATCCAATGGTCTGGGTTTCCCTTAAATAAAAGATTTCTTTTAAACTGAGTGCCATACCATTGCATCATTGGTCGCATCACAGATTTTGTTACATCATCTTCTAATACATCTTTATCCAAATGGTTCGGTTTTAAAATTCGTTCATAAATTTCATCTTTTAAAGCATCAGCAAAAGCTACCCTAATTACTTTTTTGCCTGGGTAAAGATCTTTTACTATTTGAAAAAATGAATCTTTACCTACTCTCTTCCGATAACCCACTATTATAACCATATTATTATTATACGGTGTGGCCGGTTAGGATTCCAATTAGTTTTCTTTTAAAATATATATGTGTTCAATTTTTCTCGATTTAATAAATATGCTTTAAAAATTCAAGATGAAGTAAGAGAACTTGTGAAACAAAAATTAAATGAAGAAATAATTCGTCGAAAATACGAAGAACATGGAGTTCCATATAGCGAAGCATTGCATGGAGTGATGACATCTGGAAAAAGTAAGCTCAAAGAATTATACTCACAAAATTTAGAATTACTTACTGAGCAAATCCGAGTTATTAGAGCAAAATTGATTGAAGAAGAAAAATCTAAAGTAGAAGATCTTCTTACCACTTTAGATGATTTGAATCTTAGCAACGAGGAAAAAAACCAAATACTGCTTGCCACTTCATCTACATCAAGTAGTAAAGATACGTCAAAATCTTTAGGAAAAGTTTTCAAAGACTTTTCGGATTTGATAAATAATATCGCATTAAAAAATCAAAAACCAAATGAAGACCTGGAAGAAACAAAAAGATCAATCGCTGAAAAAATCGTCTACGTGCAAAGGAATTTTAATAGCATAATTAGTGGATATACAGGTAATCAAATTTCAATTATAAAACAAATTGTTCAAACTAAAGATTTGCCCGAAGATATTAAAGAAATAATAACAAAAGAACTTTACGAAATATTTCCGCCTATTACCAAAGAAACATTGTTGAGTGAAATGCAGTTTAGCACTTCTGGCATGAGAAGCAGAAGAGCCGAGCAAGAATGGAATCGCCCATCTGAAGCAGGCGATAAAATAAATAAATCTGAACTTGAAATTCTTGGCGTAGATTTGAACAATCCCCTTTCGCTTCAAGATATCGCGGCGGCGATGTCTCTGAATGAAAATGCGAGAATGAGAAATAAAGATCAACAAGCGTTGAGGCCATTATTCATAAGAACATTTGGGAAAGACCAAGTGGCCTTTGTTTCTTATTTATGTGATCTTTTTGATGAAGATTATTCAGAAATAGTAGATAAGTTGGAAGAATCATCAAAGATGAAATTTGAAGATTCAGAATATCCAGGATATAGCTTCAGTAGCAAAAATGAAATGTATGCAATTCAAGATATAAGAAATATATACGGATTGAATTGTATACCTTCAAGAATGAAAATTGCTAAACCTGATGATTTCACAAAAAATAAATCTCACTTTATTATAGATTTTGTTTTGTATTGTAATGTTGTTGAGTTTGAGAACAACATGCCAGTGAATATTAGACCTCAAGTAGTTTTAATTGGTGAGTATTTTGGTTATATTAAATCTGATGCAGAAATATCAAAGATTAAAGAACAAATTAAACAATTAGAAACTGCCGAGGGAAGCCAAAAAGAAATTAATGCCTTGAAACCCGATCTGGAAAAGATTTTGAAAAAAATGTCAGAAATTGAAGATAAAAATTCAGATGATTACAAAAAACTAGAAAAAAGAGCAGAAGACTTCAGGAAGAAAATTGAAAACACAGATCTCTTCATTAAAAAGAAAATTGAAAGACTTCAAGCGATTATAGACTACACTGAAAAAACTCCTGTTAAAGAAGCAACAGAAGAATTGTGCGCCGATGTGATGAATTGTAAATCAATATCATTATATGATTTTAAGAATGAAAGCCAAAGACATCAAATGATTCAAAATCAATTGAATAAAGCTAATATTCTTTACACAAAAACAGGTGAAATAATTCAGGGCAGCGCATATGAAAAAGTAATAACAAAAAATAAAAGCTTAATTGAACCATTCGTCTCAGTGAATAAAGATGGAGCCACCACTGTAAAACAATATGAAAAAAATGTGGCTTATCTTGCTGGATGTAAAAAAGAATTAGAATCACAGGTTTTATTTGAAACAATTCAATATCAAAGAAGATTGAAGCAAAGCTTTGATTCAAAAGAATTTTCTTCGCCAGCATTTAGAGAAAGACTTAAAAGAGAAAAAGATCTAAATATGAAACCTTTTCATCAAAGGATGCAATTATTAAATGATCTTGATCCTTTGGTAGAAAATTCTGCTCTAGAATTTTCGTCTTTAAGAGATTATGTAGAAATGGTTCTAGACCAAAATGTCCCTTTGAATGAAATAAAACCTTTCAATCCCAAATTCAAAAAACAAGCGAATGTGTACAATCAAAAAAACAGGGAATCTGAAAAACCAGAATGAATAACTTAATGATGACTAATTTACAATTATTAAAAACACTCGTGCGTCTTGCGCAAATTGCAGAAGAAGTGGAAGAAGTAAATCCGCAGGCTGCAAATAAAATAGACTCATTCAGCAAAGATGTAACAAGTGTTTTGCCAGAAAAATTAGTTGATGTTACCGCGCCTGATGAAGGCGATACTATAAATCCAGCGATGTTTCCGCCTATTGAAACTCCGGAAGCTCCTGCATTTGGCGGAGATCAAGGTTTCGAAGATACTAACCCTGCATTTGATGGAGATCGAGGTTTTGAAGACACATATGTGCCTAGATTTGATGATTATACAAGTGCTCCTGAAATGCCAGTAATGAATGAAGAACAAATTACACAATTAGAGGATCGAATCACCAACGAAATTATCAATTCACCTGAATTTGGAGATCTTGCTCCAATTTTTGACACCCCAGAAGGGCAAGAAGCTGTGCAAAATCTTATCACAAGAAAGATTGAAGAAACTCTAGGAAATGCCTAAGGCGCTACCAGAAACATCTGGAAACCAATCAGAAATCATCTCTACACAATAGTCAATAATTTCGTTTTTTTCAGATTCCGAAATATTCTTTTTAGAACAAAACTTATTCACATATTCGTGTGCCTGATTTAAGGCGTCTGTATAATTAGTTTTTCTATTCTTGCTTAGATTAAAAAGAATTGATTCAAATTCACTGTGTACTCTATTGTAATATTTACTCATTTTACGATCTTGCTTATTAATTTTCTATTTTTGGAAATAAACCAATAAATTAAAAATAAAATTGGTTTAAAAACTGAATATGTGATCATCTTGTATCTCGTATTGCTCAAAATATGAACCCAAGCGTCAATTCCATAAAAAATATTATTAGGTGTTTCTAGCACCACTTGCTTGCATGAATATCCTTTCTGCTTAGCAATTTGCCCGTTTAAATCAACCACTGTAATTTTTACATTTGGGATCAGATTGTGTATTTTGTTTTGAGTTTTTACACACAAAGGGCAGGCTCCATCATAAAACAAAAACCACCGTTCATTCATAAATATCGCCAAATTTACTGTTAAGATAACTTACTAAAAATCTATAAGTGCGCGGTGCCCTCAGCGGTAGTTGTGCCAAACCTGTACCTAAGCCATCTTCTGGAAAAACAATATATTCGTAGTTTAAAGGAATGTTATCAATCGATTCTTTTATTATTTTAGTGTTTTCCTCATATTCATCATCAGAAAAATAAGAATTTGACAATTGTGATGGAAGTTTTTTCGTTGGAATGCCATAAGCGTTTTTGCAATACCTCACAATTGCTTGGCCGCCGCGACCTATACCTATTGTGTTATCTCCAAATATAAATAAATGATTTGGCATAGAATTCACCATATCTACATCATATCGTTTGATTTTTCTAATAACAGGCTTCATGGCTTATTATACGGTTGAAAGCTCATAATTACTCGAAACATAATCTGCAATAGCATTTGTAACATCTGAATCATTCCAATCCGGATGATAATTTTCTTCTGAAAGAATTGGAATCCATATTTGCCTCACTCCATCAGATACAAAAGCATTCACCCATTTTTCGCTTGGGTTTTCTGCTATTTGAATTACATTAAATGTTGTGGATGTTACGGCAGACTGAACAATTACCGGATTACTTAAAACCACATCTGGGTATTTTTGCATATTGTTTTTTTCATATTAATGGCATTAGGTTCCTTCTTGCCAAGAGTTAATATAATTCCTTTGTTCTAGGCTTAAGCGATCAATTTTTAAATTGAGAGATTGCAATTTATAAAAAGCCACTTGTTTGTCAATTTCTTCTGGAACTGAATAAATTTTATTTTCCAATGTGGTATTACTTAAGAATTCAGCAGCCAATACTTGATTAGCAAAACTCATATCCATAACACTCGCTGGATGGCCCTCCGCGCAAGCCAAATTAACTAATCTTCCTTTACCTAATACAAGAATTCTTTTATTATTTGGAACCCATTCTAGCTTTGAGGAATTTTCATTTGAAAGAGTATACTCTTCTAATCCATCTCTTACTTCTTTCACTTTTAAACTGATGTTTTTGAGGGTGTTTAAATCGATCTCTACATCAAAATGACCGGAATTTGCAATAATTACTCCATCTTTCATTTGAACAAAATGATACAGATCAATTACATTTTTGTTACCAGTAACAGTAACAATAAAATCAGCTTTTTTGCATGCGTTGATCATCGGCATCACCTCAAAACCATCCATATGAGCCTGCAATGCCCTAATTGGGTCTACTTCTGTGACTATTACTTTACAGCCCATTCCTTTTGCTTTTTGCGCAAGTCCTTTTCCGCACCATCCATACCCAGCAACAACAAAAACCTTACCAGCAAGAAGTGTATTTGTGGCTCTAATAATTCCATCTAAAGTGGATTGCCCGGTTCCATATTGATTATCGAACATATGTTTGGTTAGAGCATCATTAACGGCAATAATTGGATATTTAAGCATGCCATCTCTTTCCATTGCCTTGAGTCTCTGAACACCTGTCGTAGTTTCTTCTGTGCCGCCGATGATATTATCAATTAAATCTGGTCGTTTTGTGTAAAGATAATTCACTAAATCACATCCATCGTCTAAAACAAAATGTGGTTTTGATTCTAAAACATTTTGAATATTTTGATAATAAGATTCGTTTGATTCACCATGCTTTGCAAAAACGTTAATATCGTAGTGTCTTTGCAAAGCATACACTACATCATCTTGTGTAGAGAGTGGATTTGAAGCACATAAAAATATCTCTGCTCCGCCCGCCTTAAGTGTGCGCACAAGATTTGCGGTTTCTGTGGTGATGTGCATGCATGCTGCAAAAACCTTATCTTTGAAAGGCTTTTGTTTTTCAAATCTTTTTCGGATTTGTTGTAAAACAGGCATTTCTCTGTCTGCCCATTCAATTCTGCTGATTCCCTTTTCAATTAAAATTGTGTCTGTCATTTTTACCATTTGTAATTTTTATTTAAATTTTCCACCGAGATTAATAAATGCTTTGCGCCGTTTGACAATCTTACTTTATGTTGATCGGGCGATTGTTTTTTTACAGAGGAATAAGATGTTACCAAATCTGTAATCATCCAATTTTTAGATGTTTTATTGTTTTTAACCATAAGGCCAACCGTCAATCCAGCAAATTTTGTATCCATATTTTCTCCTTGAAATAATATTATATGTAAATTGTACAAGAAAGCATGAAGATTTTATGCTGTTGTTTGAGGGCAAAATTCTTAACTGGCTCAGAAGTATATTTTTTTGAATTATGTTCCGCTCTTACTTCGCTTTCCCACTCCGTAACACTGGCGGCAACGGAAGTATCAGATCATTTTATTGAATATTGCTCGGGATATAATTTTAAAATTATAAATTTAGACAATCTTAATGAAAAAGATTATGATTTGATTATTTTATCTCACGCTCAAGAAACATACAAAAAAGTACAATTTTTAATGCCAAATACAAAAATTATTAATATTTGTCATAGCGAAATATATGAATCTGAATTACCACTAATTTCAGATCAAGTGATTAAATATGTTGGAATAAGGCAACAAATTTGTGAAAAGATGTATAGTTGCGGAATTGATCGCGAAAAAATTGAATTAATTCGCAACCCCATTAATTTAAATAGATTCAACACGCAAAATATCACAGATGAAAAATTCGGGCTTTTTGTTGGCACTATGGGTGGATTAAGATATAAATCAGCGCTTCATTTTGCTTCTTTTTGTAAAGCCAACAATTTAAAATCAATATACATCTCTGCGGAGAATCAAGAATTACCTTTTTTTGATTTAAATCTAGGAATGGTTGAAAATGTTGAACAATATTTCAAAAAATGTTCAATTTCTGGTGGCATAATTCATGGTCGCACATATTTCGAAGCAAGATTATGTGGCAAGCCTACCATTGAATATTTCATAAATAATATGGGCGCAATTACTAACATTGATTATGAAGATGCGCCCAATGACGAAGAAATTAAATATTTGCAGAATCAATTTGATAAAATAGAAGTGGCTAAAAGGATTATTGCGGTTTGAGCCAATCGTATTTCACAAATTTATTTTGAATATCCGAATAATCATCTTTTTGCCAAGCAAGATTTGGATAAAATGTGTAGCAATTATACATATTCTGCAAAATAACATAGCAATTATCCAATTGTTGATTTGGGTTTTGATTCATTATTTTAATTATTTCAGAATAAATACTTGAATTAATCCACATAGCATGAGTAGTATATGTACAACTCGTTTTATATATTTTTCCCATTACGTGGCAAATCGATCCTCTATGAGCACCTCCCAAAAACAGCAAATCGCAATCATCTGGAATTAATTTTATATTATTGTTAATTTCTGCTTTAAAATTTTCGCAAAACTCAACATCGTCTTCAAAAATAAAAATACTAGAATATTGTTTTATTTGCGCTTCTTTTATAATTTCAATATGGGATTTTTTAATTCCATATTCTCCCGGTAACAAATTAGTTGAATTTTCTATTTCAACCCCATTTATTGCATTAAAAAAATAAAAATTTATAGCTTGTTCTTTCATGGTATCTTGCATGAATTTTCTTCTATCAAATCTATGTTCTAATGATAAAACTAATGTGTTTTTAAATAATTCTTCAATATTCATAATTTATTAAACCAAATTTTTTTTTCTAATTGTATGATATTTTTTTCAAAAGGAATATGCCAATATTCTGGATATGCGAACGAGGGATTTAAAGTTACAGGGGTATTTTCTGAAAAAAATTTGTTTAAATGAGATTCATCATGCCAAATTGCTATGTAGTTATTATTTAAGTCTCCCATTATCATTTGATCTAAATAATCACACATAAATAAAAATTCATAGGTTTTTCCTGCAAATAAACAACCTTGGTAATAAATTTTGCCATCGCCAGGTTTAATGCAAGCATTTGATTTTTTATTTCTTTCGTAAGGAAAGTTTGTTATTTCTTGGTTATACCACCCTGGGTGATTCACTCCCCAAAAACAATTATTATGATTATCAACAAAGAAATCATCAAATGAAATTTTTTTGTTAATAATCATATTTGAATTCATAAAAATCAAATAATCACAATTATTAAATTTTGATTTATTTTTATTGAAAAATCTAAATCTCAACAAAGAGTCTAGGGGGAATGAGTTATGATCTATTTTTGTAACTTCAACATTGGTGTAATTTTCAAAATACACAGGATCATCTGTAAAAACAAAAAAACGCTTGTCTTTATCTATTATAAAATTTTTTAAAGCAGATTGATAAAATGATTCGAAAAATATTTTATATTTTCCGGTGGCAATATATAAAATTCCTATCATTTTTTAATAACCTCTAAATAATTTAGAACTATTTTGTCCCAATTAAATTTTTGCTCAGCATATTTTCTGATTTCAGGTTTCATTTCTCTAGAAATAAATGCATTGTTTTGAATTCTGTTTTCAAGATAAAACTTGTCGTTTATTTTACTTTCGGGTATAACAGTTACAAATGGCAAAGAAGTGTCTAAGTTTTCACAGGCATACTCTGAAACCACTACTCCAAGACCTGCAGCTAAGGCTTCGCAAACCACTAAAGGATGAGCTTCACCATCGGATAATAAAATTAAATTATCATAATTACACAGAGTTTCATATAATTCTTCTTTATGAATTTCTCCTAAATAATTTTCAGGAGGCAAAGGAATCGAGTGATCAAAATTGCCAGCATAAAAAATATTATCAATTCCATATAATAAATTTTGTCTTTTTCTTGATGTAATTTTTGCTAAATAAATACTTTTAGGTGCATCGTTTTTATTTTCGCTATTAAATTTAAATTTTTCTAAGTTTGCTCCATTATGGACTACAAAGACATCGTTTTTTGATTTTCCGTTGGCTATATAAATTTGCGCCGCTTTATCAGATAAAGCAATTATTTTTACATTTTCTTTGATAAATTTCTCAAATATTTGACAATAATTTGGTTCATATCTTCGTTGATTATGAATATAACCATAATGAGAAGTTATAAAAATAGATTGTGTTATTTTTTTTAAGTTTTGAACCCAATCAATATAATCATCATATTGAATATGAATCACCTCAGGAGCAAACTCTGAGCATTGATCAAAAACGTTGCTGAAATTTGTTGAATTGATTATTTGCACTTGATGGCCGAGTTTTTCAAGGGCTTGTTTATAATCCCAAATTAACATTTCTACTGCACCCCAGCCCAAAGGAGGTATAGGTAGTATTCCCGGTCCAATTAGAGCAATTTTCATATTTTATTTATACATTCAATTAAGTGTTTTCAAAATCGGAAGATGAGTGCCATCTAAATTAATGTAAACATCGAATAATTCGGGGCGCTTATTCCATACCATTGCTAATGCAATTTGTTCATTATTAATCATATCTTCAAACAACATTTCATTAATTAAATAATCTATTACCAAATTACAAACATTTTTTACGTAATGTTTGTAGCCTCCAAAAAATGTACCTACCAATACACAGTCTGACATCCATTTGTAATCTTCATTGATTAAAATGTTACCTGTATTCATATTCCCTTGAATATAAAATTTTTGTGGCATTTTGTTGGGATTTGGGAAATCTTCAGATAAACCAGCAAAAAACCTAGAACACCCTGCGTCAATCCAAAAAAAGTATTCCGAATTAAATGGATTATAATTAATAGCTTCTTTAAGCCATTCAAACTTAGAATATTGAATGATGTTATACATAGACAACTTACATTCTACTCTACTTGTATCCTGCATCTTAGATAAATAATTTGGATTTGTCAATATTGTATCCATTTTTTTCTTTAAAGAATATAATGGAATATCCTCAACATCTGTAACAATAACTTTAATGTTATTTTGCTTAGGCAAATAAGGTACAACTTTTGATTCAGTATATATAATATAATTTGCTTTTGTAGTTAGGGTTTGCAACAACCAAGCTAAATAATCATCAAAACGACGACCATCGCCCTGTGTCTCTCTATTAATATCATATAGTGCAGTAACAAACGTAATCATTCAAACTTAAGAATACAGTCTACAAATGCCTGGTCAATATGTTCTTTTAAAAGTTTTATATTTGGAACAACACAATGTCCACCTATTTTTTCGGTTGAATACAAAACTGGACGAACCACATTGTGTTTACCCAAGCTTGTATATCCCGAATTATAAGTTGAATTATAAACAGTCATTACTTCATCAAAATCTAAATTGTTTTTATCACATAACTGTTGCACTTCTGCATGAAAAGCAATACACAATCCATAATAAGAAGTGTCCAATAATTTTGCATATTCGCTTGTTTTACTATTTTTACAAACATAATGTGGTATGTTTAAACTAGTTAAATGTTCGCTATACATTTTAGCCGCTTCTTCATTATCGGAACCAATATATTTTACAAAAGTTTCAATACCTGTATCTAAATTAGGATGCAATCCTCTCACTGGTGAGTGACAAACAAGACCTTTTATTTTACCAGTTGTTCCAGGCGAAACAGTAGAATGAACCACTGTTAATTTTGGATTAATTTCATCTATATAACTATTAACAATATCAGCAAACTTTTCACTGTAGGGAATACAAATGTTTAAAATAAAACAGTCAGTAATTTTATCAAATATTTGTAATTTAGGGTCTACAATCTTTACATCGTAAGAACGCTTTTTATATATTTTAACTAATGCGCTTCCAATTTCGCCACAACCAATGACACCAATGTTTTCCATAATTATATTTTGCTCCTATAAAAATCAACCACTTCTTGAATAACCTCATCTACAAATTTAGTTGGTTTCCATCCAAGTAGTTTTTCAATTTTATCACTATCGGGTATTTTTTCTGGTGCTTCCGCAAAAAGTTTACCGTGTAAAGTTTTTGGGTCTACATGAGTAATTTCTGAAGAACTACCAGTAATGTTTTTAACTCTTTGAGCTAAACCAAGAATTGTTTGTTCATTTGATCTATTACCTATATTCCATTCTTGATTCCACAAGTGTTGTGGCGCTGTTGAAACCAAATACAAACCATCAACAATGTCTTTAACCCAAGCAAAAGCTCTAATTTGTTGTCCAGAATAATACACCGTAATATCTTGGTTTGACAATGCTTGTACAACAAATCTTGGTAAAACAAAACCACCATCTGGCAATTGATATTCACCAGCAACATTAAACGGACGAATAATTTGATATTTAAACGTTGAATTATTTTTGCCTTGATTAGATAAAACTATTTCAGACAACAATTTACTAATTTCGTATTCGTTTCTTACTGTAAATTCTCCACGAAGCACCTTATCGTCTGTTTCTTGTAAATAGCTTTTATGTTCGCGATAACCATATACTTCTGAAGTAGATACAAAAATCAAAGGACATTGGCTTTTTTTAGCACCCTCAATAACACAATACACATCGTCTAAAATCATTCTTCCCATAACGCCGCTGTATTTCAACACACCAACAGGTCCAACAGGTGAAGCTAAATGTAAAATTAAATCAAATGTAGGCAATGTATCCCAATCTACATCTAATATATTTTTATGAATAAAGGTTGTTTTCTGAGCAATTTCATGAGAAGGGCTTATAACATTTGAAGAAAGATTATCTATTACATAAACTTCCCAATCATTTTGTAACCATTTTTGTATGGAATGCACTCCAATAAAACCTAAACCACCTGTTATAAGGATTTTTTTCATATTCTTATTATACATATTTACCAACCCCTTAATTCTACATTGTTTTGTTGAATTAAAGATTTAACATTATCTTCTTGATATTGATTGTGAAGAATCCAATTATGCCATTCAACATACAATGTATTGAAATAATTTAACACATTGTTGTTATGAAGATGTTCTATAACTTCATATTCAGAAGCTTCAATATCCATTTTACACACAATATAGTCGTCTTTTGTAAAATTGTTTTTTACAAATTCAGCAAAATCTATACATTCTACTTTTTCTTCTGCATCTTTAATTTGCCATTCTTGAACACCAGGTGGACGATTATAATTTTGTTCCATTATATTTGTTGCTCCACCGATCCAACCTTTTTCAAAAGGACAATATTCAAGCGTTAATTGTTTAAGCTCATTTTTGACCCATACTGCTTGATTATGTAAATGAACATTGCTACAATAATTTGTTAACCAATTATTGTTTTGAACATTCGTTTTTAATATTTCAAATGTTTTGGGATTTACCTCAAAACAATGAATTTCCCACTCGTTGTTAACACTTAAATCTCTACACAATCTGTGTAGTCCTTGGCCTAAATTTGAACCACAATCAATAAAAACTCTTTTCATATTATTTCCTTATCACGTTTTTATTTAAAACGCGAAGCGAAGCAGCAACACCTTCTGGATAATTAATTCCTAAAATAGAATCAGACCAAGGCTTCCATTTAATATTTAATGGATAATCTATGCTTTCTAATTTATAATCATATTGTTCTTCGTCTACATTCCTTATGACAACATCATCAGCGAATGTCCATTTTATATACCAATGATTAATACCATTTGGATATTGCGCATTATTTTGTAAAGGACTTTTCCAAGAATGATCATATGTTGATTCTTGCGATTCATAAAAAGCTAAATCAGCTTCTTTTAATCTTATAGCACATTCTTGGTCAGACGCATCACCATTTAAAAATCTTTCATCCCACCAACCGATTGTTCTAATTAACTCTTTAGTGAAACCAAAGAATCCAGCATTATATAAATAAACACAAGCAAAACCATTTTCTAACAAATCAACCATCTTATAAATTTCTTCAGGCTTTGGATGACATCTATCATTGACAAAAATTACTGTTTCTGTAGGAGAAGTAGCAACGGAATGATTTACCAATTTGCTAAAACTTTCATAAGTTTCAGGGTGTCTATCTATTCGATTATTCCAATAAACATTAATGTTTTCTGTTACAGGTTTTAATAAATTCATTTGATAATCTACTATATCCTGACGACAACCACAATTTAAGCATATTGTTATATTTTTAATGTTAATATTCATACACACTTATTTTTGTACACCAAAGCCATATCATCGCCTCTGTTTTTAAACCTTCTTAAGTCTATTAAATCAAATTGACGTAAAAAATCTGAAGTAAATCTAGGCAAATGTTCTTGGCATACATCTTCTATAATATAAATACCATTTTTATTAATTCTATCTTTTAATATATTAAATGTTTGTGTAGAAAGTTCTGGTTCATGTGAAGCATCATCAATAATAATATCCATCATGGGTATATCTTTAAAAATATTTGGGTCTGTTTGATTTCCCTGTGGCAATAAAACCATGTCTGCAAGTTCTTCTTGCGAATATTTCAAATATCCATAATTTGCATCTGCACCATAAATTTTAGCTTTTGGAAATATTTCTTGCCACATTTTCAAAGAAACTCCGCAAGCAACACCAACTTCTAATAAATTAATTTCTCTGTCTGCATATTCTATTAACAAATCTGGATATAATTCTTCATATGCGTGATGTGAACCCTTATCAGTGTTTAAAGCACGAGTCAATGATGAATATTCTACTATTATACTTTTAATATTTTCTTTAGATAACATTTTTAACCACTCAATTAATATTATACAAACACAATTATAGCAACTTAAACATAGACTGTATTCTATTTAAATAAGTATGATTTTCTTTAACATAATTAAAACCATCTGTAACTTTCTTTACATTGTATTTATCTAGATTACCAACATATAAAAGATTCTTTGCCTCTGGTGTGTATGTACAATGACCCTCTAATTCATTGTAAATTTCCTTAGAATTAGTTAATCCCAAATGCCCCGCTGAAATCATCTTAAATATTCTACAAGGAATATACCCAGTTTTTAAATGTTCAGGTCCACGAATATCTACACCCAAAAATGATTTTTTATGTCTTAATTCTACTTCTTCTTCAGACAAAGGATTTTGCCAAGGATCATTATGAACAAATTGTATACCTAATTTTTGACACTCTTGAACAAATGGAGCTATAGTACTATAATTTTCAAATAAACCATGATATCCTATTGAACCACAATAATATATTGTGTTCTCTCTAGGATAATTCATATCGTTTTCATCAAATTCTGATGGTAATTTATTAGTCGCCCAAGAAATATAAATTTTATCATAATCATCACACACATAATCATGATAATCATTTTTATAATGTATTTGATTGTTTTTCTTGGCTTCATAATAACATACTGGACCAAGTTTTTCTACTTTAGTTTTATCTAAAGTATAATCATAAATATGATCTTTTAAATATAGATCATTATATCTAACATCAAAAAACTTTTTAACTCCTGCGTCTAAATATCGTTTGGGATTAGAACAACCATGCACATAATAGATAGAAGAAGAGTTTAAAGGAATTTTATTATCAGCAAAACCTTCGGTCCAAAACACACAATTATTCCAATCAAAATCATTAGGATAATTATTATCGTCAAACCAATACACATCATAGTTTAAGTGTTGTAAAGCCTTATAAAAACCATTATTAATATAAGAAAAAGTGTGTGAGTGTAAAGGGTGTCCCCATATAATAAACTTAAAATCTTTCATTAATATTGTTGTACAGATCAAGAACCTACAAGATAATTTACTGGTTTAGTAACAAATAAACTATCTTTAAAATGATGTTTTAGTAACAATTCATTACACCAATATCCTTCTTCTTTAATAGATTTTTGAATTAATTGATATATATTGTAATATATACTTGCATAATAATTGATAGATGTATTTGAACCTATAGCAAACCAATCACTTATCATACCGTCTGGTTGATTTAAATCTTGATAGTAAAATGTGCTATCATCAATATGTAAATCTTTTAAATTAATAAAAGTTTTAGGCGCATAATCAAGTCTATTTCTAATAACAACATCATATTTTATATGATTATCTATAGCATATTGTTCTTTTAAATAATTAGCAGTCATGGTACTAAAAAACATACTGTTTGTAGTGTTACTGGCATAAATTTTTGCACTGTTTATGCGGTCTTGAGCCCAAGACCATGCTTTAATAAAGCAATCGTCTGTAAAATCATAAACTATTTTCCAATCTCTAGGATGTTGCACTAAAAAATTTTTTGGTTGATATAAATTCGTAAGCTCAGATAGCGCATTAGGGTCTAAACAGTCATTTTCTCTACCCGGAATAATAGAATGTGTACTTAAGTCGTTTTCATCAAACCATGTGTGAATAAAAGTATCCACATCATAGTGCATAAGCAAAGAATTAAATAACCCTTCAAACCCACGTTGTACATTTCTTGGTTGACCTGATAAAATTAAAGCTACTTTCATAAATTTTTATTGACGAATATCACATCTGCTTCGGGACTACTTTGAATTCCATTAATACATTTAAGTCCATGATCTTCCTTGTCAAAAAAAACAAAACCCAACGAGTCCATAATTTCTAAAGATTTATCATAATTTAACTGATCTTTATATAAAACTAATTCTCTGCTTGGAACTTCAAGTTGTATGTATTTTACTTTGAAAAGTGATTCACCTGCGCTTTTAATTGCGTCAATATCTTTGCCTTGTACGTCGCACTTAATAAAGTCAATTTCTGTATCTTTAAAATAATTTTCAATAACATAAGATAGAGTTTGAGTGGGAGTCCAAAGCATTTCTAAAGTTTTTTCAATATCCCAAGCTACATACCATTTATCTTTTTGCTCATTAATATTATGGGTAACAATTTCTGTATCCATTTCCAGTAAAGATGAACAGCCTTTTTCTTCATAAACATAAAAAGGCTTCGCAGTATCCACTTCATGATCAATAGCCATTTTAAGATAATGATTATATTTCCAAGCAACATTATAGTCTAATGGATCTACTCCCACTGAATAAGTATTGGTAAATCCTTTGGACCTTAAAATATCCATAAAATCCCCAGTTCTACAGCCTAAGTCAATAATCTTATAACAATAACTTCTATCAGTAAAAATTCTATCAATGCCTTGTATATTCATTCTAATTCCTGTATTCTCTTTTGGTGCCTACCACCATCAAACGTATGTATTTTACACAATTCTAAATAGCTTTCCAATTGTTCAAGTGAAGTATCTTTAGATGGTATAGCAAAGAAATTTGCACAATTATGCCTAATTGCCATTTCCATAGCGTAATCATTATAGATCAATGCAGATCGTATGCCTTTAAATTTATTGGCGCATATGTTTACACCTTGACCTGTTCTGCAAAACCCAAAAGCAATATCACAATCTTTTTCTTGAATAGATTTTGCAGCCAACTCAATGAAATCTCTATAATCACAATCTCTGCCTAAAACAGGACCAAAATCAATGTATGCTAGATTGTGTTTATCTAATAAAACTTTTAAATGTTCTTTTAGCTCAAAACCTGAATGATCTGAACAAATAGCTATTGGTCTATCGCCTAATTTTTTAACTACATTATCTTTATAAAAATAGTATTCGTCAGGAGTTCCAAAAATGTGCATTTTATCAACAGATCGTGTAACAATTTTTTTGCCAGATTTAATAAAATAATTATAAAGAGGTGCAATATAAAATTCACCTTTTGTAGTGTTATTTTCATCAATCATTGCATTAGCATAAGATACAAAGTCCGAACCTTTAGTAAAAGCATAAATACCCACACAAGCATTCTCACTAATAGCTTTTTTCTCTGCTGTTTCTTGAACATAACCTTGATCATTAATTTTGGCGTAACTATAGCCAGAAGAATTAGATTTAAATGTTAAAATCAAACCATCTTCAACAAAATTATTAGGATCGCAGGGATCAAAAACGGGTCTAAATTCAATATCTAAAGTATGAATAATTAGTGGAGCATCATTATCAATCAAATGTTTCGCGTATAAACAACTACAAACAGAACCTTGGGTTAAATGGTCAATTACGATAATTTCAATGTTGTCACCAAATTTCTTTTTTAGGATGACATCTATATTGAAATTATAAACCATTTCATCCCTTACAATAAAAATCAAATTACAATCTTGATAAGCAATTGAGTTCATTGATATATCAATAAGCTGTTGATTTTTTATTGTAATCAATTGCTTAGGAATCTTAAACCCCGCTTGAACAAAACGGTTTCCTAAACCCGCCATTGGTATTAATATATTAGGTTTCATTTTTAATTTTTAAGATTTCCGTGGTTTTATTGTGAGCAAACTCAATTCGATTTTTTATATCACTATTGTTCGTTCTGATTAAATTATACAAAAAAGACGCGGCAAAAGAATCACCTGCACCAAGAACATTAACATCTTTCAATAATTTATCCACAGGGATCACATATTCTGCAACTTTACTAGTGGAATTATAAACTATACTACCGTTATGTGAATGTAATATAATATGGCCTTTAATGTGCTTTTGTAATATGCTAATATCATATTTATCCTCATCTGAAACAAATAAATAATCAACATATTTTAACACTTGAGGATTTAAACGTTTTCCTAAACAAAGATCGGCAGTAATAGTGCCTTTTAATTGTTCTATAAAATCAAAATGTTCAAAACAATTTAAATACATTAAATGATGTATTTTTGAATCTAAAATTTTAGGAGTTTTGCTTTGAATATTCAATGAAACTTTAGCTATTCTTTCTGCGCGAGATTTATCTGCAAAAATTAATGCTTCACCAAAATACATAGGCGATAATCCAATTTTTAAAGACCAATCAAGATTAATTAAATCTTGCCATACATTTGCTATAGAACCTAATGTTTGATATTCACTATCTACACTAAATACTCTATCAACTGTCAAATGCCCATATAAAGCTATGTCTAACATCAAAATTTCTCCTTGATGTCAAGATCATAAACTAAATCAAGAATATCTTCAATGTCGGCATATGGAATTAATTTATTCTTTTCTGCATATTCAAAAAAATGTTGAACCACATTATGACCACCCAAACAAGGCAATACTATAAAATTTTTTTGCATAGCAAGCGGAGCATCAGCAACAGTAAAAGAACAATATATTTGTTTCATAATCTTGTAATCAAATATATCATCTCCAATATAAGCCATTTCGTCTCTAGTTACTTCAAATTGATGTTCAATCTGTGATAGATAATTAACTTTGTCTATATGACCCTTATGTGTTCTATTCACAATACATGGAATGTTTCTGTTTTTAGCAATAGATTCATTAAAAGGATCACCTGTCAAAAACATTACTTTAATACCTAAAGATTGTAATCTTTTAATGCTAGTCCAATCTTTATCACAAAAAGTTTTTGATACAACATTACCTGAAGCGTCATAATATTTTCGCCCATCTGTTAATACACCGTCAACATCTAATATAAGTAATTTAACCATCTATCGCATATCTCCCAATTTTAGGATTCTCAATTCCATGTAAAAAGAAAGGTTTCCAAAACCTAATAAAACAATCGTGAAAGTGTCTGCCGACATCATCTAATTGTCTATCGCCTAATAATTCTGAGGCTTTTTGAATGTTCCAAGAATGACTCCCTGTATGGAATTTGTGCAATAGAAAATCATACACATATTTAGGGTGGCGCAATATAACCTCTTTTGAAACAGAAAAACACGGGCCAAATGTAAAACCCTCATAATGTCCAGGTAAATCATCACGAAAAATTTCGTAAATCCAATCTTTTGTTACCTGTGCTTCATAAACATGATTTCCTGGCAAATAACAACATTCAACAAGATGACTAGGATAAAGAGCTACATCAGATATTTTTAAAGGATTATGAAATTGATGTTTATTTAAGCCCCCAGATTCGCAAAAATCATATAAATGACAATTGTTAACTACATCTAGTATTCTAATTTGCTCTCTTTGTAAATTACATTTTGTAAAAACAGTAAAATCGGCTAGTTTTTCATAGTTTTCAACTATATGAAACAAAAAAGCATAATCACATCTACCAAAATTACACAAAGAAATTTCGTGTTCATTTTTTATCTGACATTGATTGAATTCAAAACCATCAATTTTCTCATAAATTGTATAGTTTAGTTCACAACCATCTGCATTATAATATTGTAAAACATTGGGCAACCACCAATCTAATTCATGTCTATCTTTATATGTTGAAGTGACTAAATGAACGGTTTGCATTGTTTAAATTATACAATTACTTTGTCATTTGGTATAGATGGTGTTTTAATACAAACCAATTCACAATCTTCTAAAAATTCTGGTTCAGAAATCTCAAATGGTTTAAAAATAAAAATATGGCCTGGTTCAATTATAACATCACCAAATTTAATTCTACCTTTTATCAACAAATTAATTTCCAAAACTTTTTCGTGATAATGCGTAGGCCAAATTTCGCCCTTGGAATGGCTTAAATAACCAACTTCAAAATCTTTGGTCTTATAAACAGAAGGCTCAAAATCACCCAAAAACCATCCTCGAAACATATTTTTAATATCAAAAATTTCCATTATTTTTCCTTGTATCTTAAATATACCTGCATATCGCGAACTTCATGCGGTATTCTTTGCTCATGCATAAATTCTTCAAGAACCAAATGTATATGTCTTGCGCCTTGCTTAAACACTGAATCCCATTTTTCCATAAAAGATGTGGTTTTTAAAAATTGCTCTGGCGGCCCAAGCCAAAACCAGTCTGCATATCTATAATCCCAGCCAGTCATTGTGCCATCTTGAACATATAAAAGATTTGTTTTTAATAAAACTTCATAATCAATAGGAGCAAAACATTTCAAATCTGGGCGACATCTAACTATTAAATCATATTCATATGGATTTTCAATTAATTCCACACATGTTTTAAATGAATACCACTGGCTTAAATTTGAAATCATAATTTTTCTGCATTTAGCTTCATCTAAATAAGCCAAACTTGGATCACCTAAAAATTTGTATACATTGCCTTCAATGTCAAATTCTTTTTGTGGCTCTACAATCCATTTTTTAAACCCATATGACGAGATATACATTTTATCATAATCTTCATGGCGCATTGTAAAATCTTCAGAAAAAGTATTTAAATTATTAAAATTAGGTGGTAAACCCACATATTCATTCGACCACCAACAATGAGCATAGGTATCAACATGAATGCTAGAATCAAAAATTCTTAAATTTTTACTCATTTGGTCAAAGTAAATTTCGTAATTACGAGGATAGCCATTAAAACAAATTGCCACTTTCATATCGCAATCCAGCCTTCAGGTATTAAATCCTTATCTGTCAATTGCGAATAATTTTGACCAAACCAATTTGCAGGTCTAATTACAATTTTATTTTTATTTGTGTTTAACCATGCCGACCACCAAGAAAATGTGGAGTTGGAAATTATATTATTTTCACACAATGTCATTGAATATAAATCTAAATAATCTGGTCTGTTTTCAGAATAAAACGAATTGGGCAAAGATATATTTTCTTTACACCATTTGATATCATCACTAACAATTAAATAATTTTTATTTTTCCCAAAATACTTAACAGAATTATTTATGTAATTCATATCAACTGGTGGATGATTAGCAGAAAGATGAATGAAATCGCCACGTCGAATATGCAAAGCGACAGAATTATTGAAATCAAAATTTATATTTTTTGCTTTTTTAATCATGCTATCAGATGGTAAATAATAGCTTTTAATTTGATCAGAAAAATCATAGAAATACTTTTCTGATTGGAAATACCCCAAATAAATATTCTTTTTATTATTTTGGAAAGGAACGTCAGTAAAAGTGAATGGAGCTTCAGGGTGTGTCACTAATTCTACATTTAATTTAGGTGAAAAATCTAACCTTGAAAATATATTATTTTGATATGAATCAGAATTCATTCTATTTTTGGCATATTTATTAAATTGCAAATTTAATTCATAATCCAATATCTCATATTTACAATTTTTAACCATACTGTATGCCAAAGCAAATGCAGTTTGGAACATCATATTGCCAATACCACCTTGGACTTTTATCGAAACCACTGAATCATTCACGAATTTAATTATACAAGGTTATTTGTTTGTATAACTGGAATAACAGGAAAGTGAAAAGTATATACAAAAAAATTAATATATCTCAAGAAGATTTTGTTTTGTTTTTGCAAAAAGAATACGATAGTGGGAAAAGTCAATCACAAATAGCAAAAGACTTAAATATACATATCACTACTATTGAACAATATTGGAAAAAATTTAATTTGAAGGCCAGAAGTTTATCAGATGCTGCGTGGCTATCAAGCAAAAGTTGTAATTTTAACAAAAATGAAAAAGAAATTTTTGATGGCATTATGTTAGCGGATGGACATTTAGAACCTGGGCCGAGAACTGCACGATTAACTTATGGCTGTAAATATATAGAAACTATCAAAAGAATTAAAAATGATTTAATAAATTTAAAATTTAATAATTTTTGGCAAAACCCAAAAGATAAATGTTGGTTTTCAAAAACACTATTTTATAAAGAATTACACCTTGAAAGACAAAGATGGTACCCAAATAACATTAAAATTGTACCAGCTAATATTGTTTTAACACCATTGGTGTGTTATTGGTGGTATATCGGAGATGGATCAAATTTAAAATATGGAATACAATTGTCTACAGATGGTTTTGCGATAAATGATGTTATGTGCTTGGTTAACAAATTAAATTCATTAGGCTTTGAGTGTACAATACAAAAAAGTAATAACCGGATAAGAATCAACAGCAAAAGCAAAAAAGTTTTCTTAGATTATATATCTAAAAATATTGAAGTTCAAAAAGAATATTTGTACAAATGGAATTAAAATGAAAAAAGCTCTTATAACTGGAATAAATGGCATGGATGCGTCGCATTTAGCAGATTTATTGTTAGAAAAAAACTATGAAATTCATGGTCTTATCAGAAGACATTCAGATACAGAAGGTCACTTAAAAAAAATAGAACACATTAAAGATAAAGTTCAGCTTCATTACGGTGATTTACAAGACTATAGTTCAATTAACGATATTATTAAAACACACAAACCCGATGAAATTTATAATCTTGCAGCGCAATCGCACGTTCGTATTAGCTTTGATATGCCATGTTACACATTTCAGGCAAATACAGTGGGTTTTCTCAATGTTTTAGAAGCAGCTAAAAACCAAGATTATAAAGTCAAAGTTTATCAAGCATCAACGTCTGAAATGTTTGGGAATAGTTTTGATAAAGATGGCTATCAACGAATTACTACGCCAATGACTCCTGTTAGCCCATATGGATGTAGTAAATTAGCAAGCCATACTTTGGCTATTAATTATAGAAATGCTTACGATATGTTTGTTGTTTCTGGAATTCTATTCAATCATGAAGGTCCGCGTCGCGATAAAAATTTTGTTACTGCTAAAATTGTTGAGGGTGCAGTAAAAATTTACAAAAATAAACAATCTGAATTATTTTTGGGAAATCTTGATGCTTCTAGAGATTGGGGACATGCAAAAGATTATGTAGAAGCTATGTATTTAATGCTTCAAAACGAGAAACCTAAAGATTATGTAGTTGCTTCTGGTAAAGCTCATACAGTTAGGTATTTATGCGATTATGTATTCACTAAATTAGGTATGAATTACGAAGATTATGTTAAAGAAGACAAAAACTTTTTAAGGCCAGAAGAACTGAGGCAGCTTTGTGGTGATTCATCGCCTATTAGAGCTGAACTTGGATGGTTTCCAAAATACAATTTTGAAACATTAATTGATGAAATGATTGAACATTATTTAACACTTCATTAGTGATGGTGTTTAATATTTATTGTTGGGTACATTTTAATAGATCTATATTCTGCATTTTTGGGTGAATTTATAACATGTTTAATCACTGAATAAATATCGTCAGTTTGAAGCATTTGCTGGAATATAGATTCATCTAAATCTTGGTTGGTTTGTTCACGATATTTCCTTTGCATAGGCGTATTAATTGCGCCAGGATATATACTTGTAATATGTATATCTTTGTCTATAATTTCACGAGCCAATATATCAGCAAAAGCAGAAATAGCGTGTTTGGAAGCACAATATAAAGTTTGATTATCCAACAGCTCTAATCCAGCCACTGAATTAATAAAAAATATTCTTCCAGAAACCATATTGTTAAGTGCTTCTTTAGTAACAAACATTGTGCCTTTGATATTTGTATCTATTACTTGATGAATTAAATTACTATCTAAAGACTGAAATGTTTGAGAAGAAAATACTGCGGCATTGTTAATTAATATATCAATCGTTGGCATTGATTCCAAAGCAGATTTAACCATTTCTTGCTCGGATATATCTAAAGAATAATGATGATAAGCAGGTTTTTCGCTATAGTCTCCATTGTAAATATACACATGTTTACGAGAAATACCATATACATTATGACCTTCCTCTAGAAATTTTAAAGCCAAATCAAAACCAAGGCCTCCACCTGTGCCAGTTATTACAATGTTCACAATAATTTATATACGTCAATAGCTTGTTTGATTTCTATTCCTTTTAAATCATTTATAATCTTGTAATTTCCAATTTGAATTGGCAACGGCAAATACTGATTACCATTGCGATGCCTTAAACTGTCATTTAAAGAATTTTGCAACAAATTTGAATCTATAAAATCTTTATGAAATGTTGGCAGATTGAACTTTTTAATTACATTTAAAATTCTAATCAAATCTTCATAAGTAATATATTTTCGATTGTAAGCAATACAAGAAGAAAACAAACAATCTAATATTACTGCTTCACCATGCAACATATTGGTAACATTTTTCATTTCAACAAATGGACTAAAAATATGTCCAAAATCTACACATCTATCTAATTTCTTTTCCCAAAGATTGGGAGCTAACTCTTCAATCATATTAGTGATGGCTAAATTGATTATTTTAACTGGGACAGCACCATATTGAAATTTTTCTTGAAGTAATTGTTCGGAACTCTGTTCTAACACGTCAAATAATTCTTCGTTTTTAATAATTGCAATTTTTAGTATTTCTGCAATACCATTGGAAATTTGTCGTTCATCTTGTGTTTTGATAAATTTTTTGTCAATTAAAGTGGCAACTGGTGGGTAATATGCTCCTAAACGATTGCGTCTATCAAAATGATTAATAGCAACTTTAGAACCCACTGAAGCATCCACAATTGCCAATAAAGTCGTAGGTATTTTAACATACGGAACGCCTCTGCGATAAATGGAACAAGCAAAACCCACAATATCTAATAAAACGCCGCCGCCTATTGCTAACACGGTTTCTCTTCTTAGTAAATTTTTATTTTCAAAAAAATCTAAAATTTCATTTAAAGTATTAAAATTTTTATTAATTTCTTCACAATCAATCTCAAGTATATCATATTCTACTTTAAGTTGATTAAAGTATTCAGTTAAATCTTTGCCATATAGCTCATTAACATTCTTATCTATAACTACAACTCTGCGATTGCTTTCTGAATAACTAAGTAAGTCATGATTTTTGGAATTGAAAATTCCACTTGAGTATGTCAATGTAAAATTAACTGATAACTCAGAATCTATTTGCCAGGTTTTTTTAAAATTATCAAAATTGATTAAAAGATTATTTTTCATTTTATATTTAAATTTTTCTTGGCAAACTCTAAACCATATTCTTGTGGGGTGCCCAAAACAATAATATCATGATCTGGATTAATATCATTCATATATATTTTACAACCACAATCCAACATATATTTCAAAACATTAGAAACATATGCTTCGCTCTGTGTGCTTAAAGCAGAAATTTCATTATAATACTTTGAATAAATTGATGCATCTTTAAAACCGTAAAGACCAGAAGTTGCAAATGGAGAAATTTGTTTTTTCTCAACAATATTTTTAACTAAATTATCAAAACCCTGTACGTATCCATAATTAGGTGAATTACCAACAAAAATATCTACGTATGCAAAATGAGAATCTAATTGTTGTTCCATTTGAGTAAAATTTCTGCCATACAAAACAGTATCAGCATTAAAGATATATAAAGGTTCTTTTAAATTTTTAACGAATTCAACTCCAACTGCCGCTGTATGTGCTTGGCCTTGTGTGTCATCAATGTAAAAAATTTCTTTTTCAGATAATCCTAAAGACTGCAATGTTTTTAATAAATTTTTTCGAAAGTATTTGTCGCGTTTATTAGCTAAAAGAATTTTTTGCCCAGAATAATCAAAATTTTTGATAATTTCATGTATAACGGTGTCTTTTTCCCAGGGCAGAAGATATTTAGGAATATCAAATCCAACATCATGGAAGCGAGTATTATAGCCAGCCATACAAATAATCAAAGCCATAAATTAATTGTACAATTTATAAGTGAACAATATTCATTTAACCGGTCAACATGGACTAGTAGGAAATGCGATTAAAAAAGAGATTTCGGTTATAGAATTTAATAAAAAAATTAATAATCTCAAAGAATATTCTGAATTTTTATTAGAAAACAAAATTGACACGATCATTCATGCTGCTGGAAAAGTGGGTGGCGTTTTAAATAATCAAAATAACAAAATTGAATTTTATTTAAAAAATAGTAATTTAGGCAACATTGTTTTTGAAGCTGCATACTTGAATAACATAAATAAATTTATAAATTTATCTTCTACGTGTGTATTTCCTGATAAAATTGATTATCCCCTTAAAGAAGAATATATTATGCTTGGTGAACCGCATAATTCCAATAATGGATACGCTTATAGTAAAAGAATGATGCAATATCTTTGTACAGAGGCTCATAAAGAAGGAAAAAATTATTTAACGATAATTCCAACAAATCTTTTTGGACCTTTTGATAATTTCAATATCGAGAATGGACATTTTATTCCATCTGTTATACATAAATGTTTCTTAGCGAAAAAACATAACACTGATTTAATAATTTGGGGCGATGGGAAGCCACTCAGAGAGTTTGTTTATGTTAACGATTTATCAAAAATAATTAAGTTATTAATTGATCAAAACATAGATTACGACTCAATAATTGTATCAAATTCAGCAGAATATTCAATCGAAGAAGTTGTAAAAATGATTGCAGACATTTTTAGTTTTAAAGGAAATATAGTATTTGATGAAACAAAGCCAATGGGACAGATGCGGAAACCGACAGATACATCTAGGATGAAAAAACTATTACCAAATTTTAAATTTGAAGATTTATATGAATCATTAGGAGAAACAATTGAATGGTTTGAATCCAATTATTCAATTGCAAGGCGATAATACACAATCCCCAACCCAATCTGAGCATACTCCGTAACAATCATGATCAAACTTGCCTTCTTGGTCTACAATTACACAATTGCCATTTGTAGACCAGCCAGGGTAAGTCCAAATAATATTTTTTGATGTGAGTGTATATGGGTCATTTTGATGATAAAAAACATTAGTATGTAAATCAAGTAATGCGGTTAATGTTTGTAAAGATTTACAATGAATCCAAAGCTTCGGATTATTGAGGAATTCCTTTTCCACTGGATATTCTGGCCAATCATGACCAAGATAAAATTTATCTTGAATTTTGTAAACATCCACTTCGCAATCAAAGCCAGCTTCTAAAGCCGCCAATATTGAATTAGGGTGATTTTCCTTGCAAGAATTTGGCCCATGTAAATTTCCGCGATGACTTATTAACTTCATATTTTAATTATACGATTTTTTAAATGCCTTCTCTTTTCATAGCTCCATCTTCATCTATTATATGTTCATGTTTCAAATCATTTATAAATTCATCATCTGACATTATGCCTTCAGTTTGACCAAGCATTAGATCATAATTATCTAACTCATCTTCATATTTTTCGCGATTATTGAAATAATAATTCACTAAAGATTCTGGTGATAAATTACTTCTACCGTGCTCTTTTATAAAATCTTGTGTTACAATGTCAGACAGAAAATCAATAAAAGAAGATCTTAAATCAGATAAATACTTATCAATATCTTCTGGCTCTTCAGAATCACCAAGCTTAGATTGAGCTAAAGTTAACATATAATTTACAATGGAATCTGAATCTTGATATTTTTTCTTTTTATCTAAATGATCAGCGATTTTCAATAAAGATTGTGTTTTTGTTGAAGAAAGGGCTAAAGAGGGCTGTTCCAACGATAATTTATTTTTAATGGTATTCATAGCATTGTTGATATTAAATTGAGGATAATTCCTTTCTATATAATCTTTTAGTTTTTGCATCGAAAGATTATTTTGATTTTTATATGAAATCAAATAATCAATGGTGCCCTGTCCTAAATTCTGTTTTTCAGGTTCATTTATCACTTTTTTCGTGTTACTTTTAGTTTTTGGTGAATTTATTTCTTCTACTGAGTCTACTGAGTCTTGTTTTAAAAATGATTTTAATGAATTAAGATGATTAGAAAATTCTTTATAGATTTTTTCTATATCTGTGCCTAAAGATTTAGTAATTTTTTCTCTTTCTGGCCCGTATGATTTAATTCTTTGAGCTAAAAATCTTAATGTTTTGATTGAAAATTGCTGGCATCTTCCTGCGCAATCTGAATGAACTAATTGCCATTGAAAATCTGTTGGGTCTTCTGTCACATCAAAAAACACAAGAGAGCTATCAACATTCAAAGGAGAGCTTTCTTTGATATTTTTACCGCATATAGCGCATGAACACTTGTCTTGTGTTGCAAAAATAATTTTTTTTCTGCTATAATTTTTTGGTCCTGGCTCTGCCAAATTTTGAAAATTATTCAATATAAGTTTGTAATTTTCTTTTTTAATTATGTCTTTTAATTCAGGTGTTTGTTCTATTAAAATTAAAAGACCATCTATTTTTTGTTTTGCATGCTTGGGTCTTAAACCAGATTCGCTATGTAACTGGGCTTGAATATGATCTGGTAAGTTTTTATTTGATTCCAGAATTAAATTAGATAAATATTCTAGAGTTAATTCAAAACTTTTAGCTTGAGATTGAAGTGAAATGTCTTTTGCTGAAATTTCTGTAAAATTTTTATTTTCTTTTTCAAATTTTTCATATATTTCTTTATTTCTTTTTGTAATCTGTGATGTTTGAATGTTACCAATTTGGTTCATAAATTCTATGAAAGAAAAATGTGGCAAATCCATTTTACACATATTACACTCTACATCGGCATACATCCAGTTTTGTAAAGAATTAACAGCGTTGGATTCAATAATACTTGCAATAAATCCAGCATCTTTATTTATATTCTCGTCGTTAATCCCGCTTTTAAAATATTTTATAAGCAATTTTTGGCCTTCAACAATTTCATTTATCCACCTAGATTTATCTATCAAATGCTCAAGATGTATATTATCTTGCGTGAATTTGCCAGAGTATAACTCCCTGCCGCAATAATAGCATTTATCATTTTGTTTTTCAAAATGTTCTATTTCATCTTTTAAATCTTTGGAAACATTTAGATTTAAATTTTCTCTATTTCGTAAACTTTCGTATTGACTATTGTAATCTGTGTTTAATACTTGCTGATTAGATCTTAAATCAAGATATATTGGATCAATATCTTGTCTTTTGGTAGACTTATATGGATTCGATAAATTTTTATAACTTGTATTACCGCCTTGGTATTTTTGTTGAATATTTTTTTGTTTGTCAACAACAACAGATTTTCTCATCACTTCTTGGGCATGATGAAGGGTGGATTTTACTTTTTCTTCAACCCAATCTTTTATATCTTGATTATAATTCGATTGATTTTTTGAAGGCTGCTCCAACTTTTGTTTAATTTTTTGGTAAATATCAGAAACCAATCCCTGGTTAGGTAAAGATTCATTAATAGGATTGGACGCAGGAAAACCGCTTTGTTTTTTAAAGTTGAATGCCATATTTAAATATTCAGCAAAAATGGTTTGTGTCCTTGCGTATATAAATAATATACATGGACGCAATCACTGTAAAAATATATAACACTATCATTAAAGAATGGAAAAATTTATCAGATCAAAAATTAGAATTTCAAAAATATGTCTACGGATTTGATATTAAAAATAATTTGAGAAAATTAAAGATGATTTTATTGGATGATTATGAAACTAATAAATGGGATGAAATATCTCTTGATTGGTATGCTCAATGGCTTCCATTTGCAGAAAAAGAAATACAAGATTGGTACCATGGTTTTATTGATTTTGAGGATAAAGTGAGCAAAATAAAAGCCGGGATTCTCCCTAAAGATACTAATTTAGATTATTTAACCTATAATGGAGCTGATTATGAAATCAAAAAAAGTTTGCTTATAGTTTGTCAGCCGCTTAAAGACAAAATAACACAAGAGTGCCAAGATGGTACATTATATGACAAAAATGTCGATTAAAACTATTGAACCCACTATTCATCAAAACATCATTGACCAAATCAATTCTATTGATGGTGGATATACCATTATTGCATTTAACAATGATTTCACACCGTTTAGTTTAGTGTTTTATGTTTTGTGTACAGTGGTGCCTTTGCCTCAAAGAGAGGCTTATGACAAAACTCTAGAAATTCACACAAAAGGAAGAGCGGCAGTTTACAGAGGAAACAGAGACCATTGTGAAAAAATTGGGCAGGTATTGGAAAAAATTAATGTTGAGTATGAGATTGAATAATGCGGGCCAAATTTGCCCGATATTTTCCCACCTTCACACAATCTGAGTATAATAAGATATGAATTATGTAGGATATAAATATTTTGATGATGCCCGCACCCGCAGAAGCGCGGATGTACTTAAAATGGAGCCTGGTGAAAAACTCGAACAATTTAAAAAAAGATGTGTCAGTCTTGGATTTGATTGTGTAGATAAAAGAAATGTTATTGATCATTACAAAAATCTTAGTGACGAGTTAATAAAAGGTGATTTAGAAGAAAACCGAATAGCTAATCTTTCTGTTCTTTGTGTTAATATTGTTAATGATTTTAATATAGCAAGCTGTCAAAGAAATTGCAATGCGTTTGGTTGTCAAGATCTATACATTTTTGGCGACAAAAAATATGACAGAAGAGGAAGTGTGGGAGTGGAAAGATATACTCCATTTAAGCATGTTAAAAATATAGATGTTTTGAGTGAGCTTTTTGAAGATTTTGATATAATTGTAAGTTTGGATAATTGCTCTAATTCTGTTCCTATAGATGAATATGTTTGGGATTTCAACAAAAAAACACTTATTGTAATTGGACAGGAGAGCATAGGCGTACCTAATGAAATATTAAATAGATCAAATGCGATTGTTTATATTAGGCAAAGAGGTAGCGTGAGGTCAATTAATGCCGCAAATGCTTGTGGAATAGCGCTATATGATTATTCTTCCAAATTAAATAATTTTGCCAATCAAATCTAAAATATATCCTTAACCGGGCATTGATTTTGTTCACTTTTTCTTAATTTACGATAAGTAAATGGATCTTTTTCGCCCTGAAGGGACCATTTCTTGTAATTATATTCAGAATATCTCTCAAACATATTTACACAATCTGAATTTTCTGAATCCATAAAAATTTCTTCTGTTACCCATTGTGTTTCATATGAAGACCTATGAATTGGTATTAATTGAGCAATAGGCCAATCTTGATTTTTTCTCAATCTTAAAGGTTTCTCATATTCATGGAACTTAAAATTTGTCCATATATCATATCTAAGCCAATCGAACTCTAAAATTCCCTCTTGTATACACGCAGGTGAGGATTTTTCATATATTAATCCGCAATTTGTTGGCGATTTAATCATGATAGACCAATCTTTTGGCATCTGAAATACACAACCAGTCCACAAAGATATGCAATTAATTTCAGGTTCATCAATTGCATAATGCGTTAATCCTGCGTATTTAAATGGAAATTTATTTTCAATATTATTTTGAAAATTTTCCATATATTCAAAATCTGAATTATCATAACCAAAAATGTGATAAGAGAAATTTCCTCCCCATCTTCCGGTAAATCCGCCTTCTACTGGCTCTCTGTGGCAGATGATATCTACATCAAATCCTGGATAAAGCCACCAGCCGTATGAATTAGCAGAAGAATATGGTCCACACCATGTTAGAGCATCTTTATTTGCTTGGCCTTTTAAAGTTTTTTCTGCCTTTTCTATTCTTGCGCCATGAGGGTGAATTCTAAATATTTTAAAAATTGGATCAGAATAATGGTAAGCATTTGATTCAAATTTTATATTCTTAATGCCATCCATAAGTGATTTGTACAATATATGTATGGAATCAAAAGAAACTTTAGAGTTGCAAAAAATTATTGAAACTTGGGTACATAAGAAAATTAATACTGTGATGCAAACTCAATATTTAGCGAGAAAAATATCAGAATATGGATTAATAGATGGCGGGAAAACATTACCTTTCCAAATTTTACCAACAACATATCACGACTCACACGGGGATATTATGTGTAAGATTTATTTACACATGGATCATCCTATTTATGGATTTTTTACGATTGAAATAAACGATGAACAATGTATAGTAAATTGCCCCCAAATTTATAAGCAAGATTTAATTGTTTTTAATTATGAAGAATGTGAGTGTTGGCTCGATACATTAAACGAAGATATGGAAGGATTTTATCAATTGTCTAGTGCAGCTGATAATAATCAAACACAATTTTGTGAATTATTTTTAAATGATCTTTTGTCAGCTTATAGAAATGAAATTTCTGTATTGATAGATGAAATTAAAAAATATATTTCTGAAGAGCCTATGTCTGCTATTTTAGCTAACAGTATTTATTGCCTAGCAAAAGATACAAAAAATGACTATACAAGGGCGCTACTTTTGCCCAGCGCATGGGTTGTATTTAAAGATGAAAATAATTTACCAGATCAAGGCGAAGATGTTGAAGATTATGTTGATGAAAATAAAACAGAAAACCTTTCACAAAAATTAAATGAATTTTTTAGGCAAGAAAGTTATCTGGCTTCTCCGGTTTATCTTGCACAAAGAATCTGCTTACAATCTGGCTTAAAAATCAGTGGCAAATCTATTGCGGATAATTGCATGATGAATGCTTCCACCACAGAAGAATTGGGTGAATTTGTTTTGCCGCCTATAGATACAATTGTGTTTGAGGTAAGTTAAGGCTCTGGTGTTAAACAAGAATCGCTGAAATTAAAATTTTCTTGTAGTAATATTTCAGTGATTCTTTTTCTTTGTTTCAGACCAATTTTTTTAGGATTCAAGCTGATTAATTCAAAAAAATTTTTCCAATTGGTTGCTTTTTTTGCGGCATCAATATATTTTTTGTTTTTTGCTTTTTTAGATTCAATATAAAAAGATTTATGATTTATATACTTTTGATATTTTCTTTCTAGAAATCTACTGGCATCATGATATAGCCAATCAAATATTTTAAAGCATTGCTCATTACCTGACCATTTGATGCAATATACCCCTTGTCTTGCGCTTAAATTTGGCTTATTAACGCCAACAAATTCTGAAATAATAGTTGCTATTTGCTCAAGAATTTTTTCAGAACCAAGAATAAAAATTGAAATTGATGGCATCTGATGATCGCCTTTATTTAATCGCTTTTCAATAACTATTGATCCATCTCCGTCAAAATAACCACGAATGAAATGGCTTAATAAATCATTAGGTATTTTGTTTGAGATTTGGGTTCCCAATTGTGTTTTATTTTGCACACAATCTAATGAGACAAGATCGTGTATCATTTTTTTGGATGAAACTTGTAAAGTAAATGATGCCTGAGACTGATATGAATGGCCTTTGGCTGTCATAATGTGGGGGTCGTTATATCGTAATTTTCCTGAATAATTTAAATCATTTTTTAAGACTTCAAGATGCCTCATGTCTTTTTCTGCAAGTTGCACCTTTAATGAATGCTCATGGTTTATATTACGAATGTTACCGTCGGCCATAATAAATCCAAGCCAATATATAGAAATTTGGTTCATATCGGAAAAAAAGTTTTCATTTAAGCTATAAGTTCTCTGATTAATTCTACTGAAATGATCAATTGAAATATTATATTCTTCTGAAAATCTTTTAACAAAAGATCTCTGAGAGGCATCATATCCCATTTTTATTACCATTTCTGAGGCAGAATTTGAATTTTTGATGAAATCAATAATCTCATCATTTGTGTATTTTTTAAAATAATTTCTCTTGGGTATCATGTTAGGTTTAATCATGGCGCTCTTTGTTTGTACAAAATAAAATGCCGAGTAATACCCGACATTTTATTCGTGAATTTAAAAGCCCCTGTTGAAACTGCTGGGGTAACGGCTAGGAGCAGGGAGGTTATTGAGTGTACTGAAGCCAATATTGGTTGTAGTTGCACTTACGGATGTAATCACGTTTGTGCCATACACAGAGCCAGGAGTGGTGTTGTACAAGCCTGGAGCTGCACCGGCTGCCAATGGTGTGTAGTTTTCTCTCATCTTAAAGATTCTGAAAGCAAGTCTTCGCGCTCTATTCTTGAGATAGATAAATTCTTGTTCAGAAGCTTGAGCGAGGAAGTCGTATTCACCTGTGTTTTGGTTAAGCGCTGTGCTGTATGCAGGGTAAATTAATGAAGTATTGCCATAACCCAATAGAGATGGGTTGTTGTATCCGTAATCAGCTTGTGTAAGAACTATGGATGTGCCCACTGATGTGGCGGCAGAATAGCCTGATGCTATTTGGAATGAGTTTCCTGACTCCCACCCATCTGTTTGAAGAGCGTAAGTTTTTGCCTTGTTGTTTGTTCCACTTGTCGCTAAATAAACTTTTGGTTTAGCAAACTGCCACCAAGAAGTAAGATCTGGTGATCTTTGGAGGTAGTAGAATGAAGGCCCAGTGGCCAATCCTGTGGCATTAACGTATGTTTGGGCGAAGCCAACTGTGTAAACACCGTTTAAAGCAGATGTGGTCAAACCATAATACAAAACTCTTAAGTTTGTTGATAAACCTACACCATCAATTGTGATTGTAGAGGCAATGGTGGTGGTAACACCTGAAAAAAATGTGGTGCCGGGGATAGTTGAAGTGGCTGATCCGCCGCCGACGGCGGCTACTTGTCCAGCATTTCCTGACAACACGTTGGTAGCTACGCCCACTGTATTTAAAATCACCGGAGTGCCCAAATCTGGCATAAGTGGTGAAATCAAATTAAGTTCTTGCAAAAGCTGTTGGGTAGCACCCACAGCATCACCAATTGTGCTATTGTAAGGTGCTGGAACACCCTTTGGTTCCATGTATTGGCCTCCAAATCTAGTTGATGGAGCAAAAGCTACTCTATCTTTGATGGCGAGCCGACGAGTAACTACGTTATTGTACGTAGAGCTAGTTCCTGGTCCGTAATAACCTGATGGATAATGTATTACTGGCATATATTTATTCTCCTTTTATTGCCCACCTTTTCGGGCATATTTACTTTATTCGAAGATAAACAAAATATACCTTTTTTAGCCAAGCAATCTTCTTCTTACAGTTACAGGATGATCTGGCGAAATAAGAGGCACCACGGTGGAAATATTTATACTAGATGTTGTAGCGAATCCCACTTGACACTGAATCCAGAACATACTTGGATTAAAAACAGTGTTGTTTGTAGTAATAACTTGTGATACACCACCATAGCTTCCATTAAATTGCAGATTATTGATAGTGGTGTTGTATTGTGTTAATGGGTCATTTGTCATCTTAAGAGCAGACCAGTTTGAGGGCGGGGTGAATACAACCACACCATCGTTTGCAAACTGATAAGTACCTGGCCCAAGTGCGCCACTTGCCACTTGAGTGGTGGCCAAACCCACAAAACTAGATCCATTGAAATAAGAAAAAGTAACGATACCCACATTTGAAGTGTTATCTTTATTGAATCCAATAAACCATCTTTTTGTCTGAGCAGGAGTGCCAAAGTAGAAGATTGGACTTGTGGAAAATACTGTAAATCCATAGCTAACGGTATCCACGTTGTTTCTTGGATTTGTTCTATTGGCTACCGCATTTGTCTGATCTGTCATAATTGAAGCGGGATCTCCATATGTTCCCACACCCACTTGAGAGAGCACTCTTTGTGGTTTTCTGTTATCTAATTGGTCAAGAGTGTTTAGTCTGTTGTTATATGTGGATTCTGGCCTGTAAATGACAGTCATCGTAAATGAAGTGTTGAATGTTCCTGAGGATTTAGAAAGCTTCACATATATATTGCCAATTCCTTCGGAATCTTGAACTGATTCATTCACATAAATTACAGTTTGTGTATTTGCAGAATTTGTGATGACATTCTGATTTATCACGGGAGATGTGGTATAACCGATCACTGCAAAAGTTATCGGCAAGTAACCATTGATAGCGCTTGTATATCCATTACCTCTATCCAATAGAGTACAAGATATATTTGAAGCGGAAGAATCTGCTGAAGCAAAATTTAACACAATCTGTTCTATGTAAGAATTAACATGGCAGTTTTCTACAGTGAAGTTGATTGATGTAGCCGCTGGCTGCAGAGTGCTATCATAAGATAATTCTTTGATTTGTTTTGCATTAATATTTGGCTGAAGCATACTAATATTTTCTGAATTGTTGAATGTTTACCTATTTAATTAATAATTGGCAATTCCACGGGCAAATGATTTTATTTCAATTCTTCCTGGATTGTAAAAATCAAACATCTCTTGTATGCAATTTTCTGGTATTACATCTTTGCCACAATAAAATAAATTAATAGCAACATAATCATATTCAGGATATGTATGAATATTAAGATTAGATTCGGACAAAATTGCGCATGCCGTTAATCCAATTGGAAAAAATTGATGATAACATTCGTTCACTATGTTTAAATTTGCAGAGTCAGTGGCGCGCTTAAACATTTTTTTATGTTCATCTAAATCTGACATGAAATCACAAGAGCATTCATAAAAATCAAGTGTAATTTCTGTCCCTAGTGCGTGCTTATAGTTCAAGCACGGTAAATTTTCACACTTTGAATTAAAATTTTCTGACATTTTTTTATTTTACAATTTTTGTTAATCGAATATGTGTTAAAGATTATGAGTTTCTTCACGCCATTTTTAATATGGCTGAGTACGTTTTAAATTTTGATTAAAATCCTTAGGATTTAGAAGATTTGTTTTCAATTTCATAATGCCACTTGATAACTTTTTTAGCCACTGAGGGCCATTCATTATTATACGAATTTTCCGGACTATCCAAATTCCTTAATATCGCGAAATTTTCAATTTGATTCCATGTTAATTTTTCTTGTGCCCAGGTAACCAAGTCTAAAGGAGCAGACAGAAGGGAATTTCTATTGTGTTTCTTTTCTGGTTCTTGAAGAATTTTTAAATTCGCGACATCCAAGAGCGGTATTGACCATGTTGATCCATCTGAGAATTTAAACACAATATCTTGGAGCATAAGCTCATGTTGTTTTTCGTGAAAACTATTAAATTCATCGTACCATTTTTCATCACTAAAAGAGAAAACAAATTTTTTATTTTCTCTAAAAAATATTAAAACCAAATCTTTATATTTAGTGAAAGCTTTTTTGAAATCTTTTTCTTTGTCCAATATAATTAGCCTTGTGGTAATTAAATTGGACATATGTGATGCCACCACATCTTTGGGTAATGTGGTGGTCAAATTGCCTATCTTTACTTTCATAATTTGTATACGATTAATACATTGGGTCAGCCATCAAAATCTTTTCGCTTTTATCAATGATTGGGGCAATTAAAGTTTCTGTAGTAAGAACAAGAGAAGCGATACTTACAGCATTTGTCAGCGCGGTTTTTGTAACTTTGGCGGGATCAATAACACCTGCTGCATATAAATCGCAGATTCTATTATATTTTGCATCGAAGCCATATTCAAATGGTTTTTCAAAAATTACTACACCCAATGCGTCGGCTGAATATCCACCATTATCGCAAATTTGTCTAAACGGTGATTTCATTGCTTCTGTGAGTATTCTCACCCCTTTAAGTTCATCTGGGTCTTTTTCATCCAATTCGGTGTTTTCTTCCACAAGATTAGAAAGCCTAATTAAACAAGTGCCTCCACCGGGAACTATTCCTTCTTCAATGGCGGCTCTGGTTGCGTTTAAAGCATCTTCGTATCGATATTTCTTTTCTTTCAATTCAGTTTCAGTGGATGCGCCGATCTTAATTACACCAATGCCGCCATTGAGTTTGCCTAATCTTTCATTTAATTTTTCACGATTATATTCCGACTCTTCTGTTTCAAGCATTGCTTTAATCAAATCAACACGATCTGCAAGTACTTCAGGGTTGCTTCTTCCTTCTATTACAGTGGTGTGATCTTTTGCCACCACTACCCTCTTAGCATAGCCAAGAAATTGATCATCCCATTTTTCATGTAAATGAACATTAAATGCCATTCCTCCAACAAGCGCGGCAATATCTTGGATCATTTCTTTCTTTTGCTCACCAAAGCCAGGAGTTTTTGTAGCAATCCATTGATGGCCTCCACGAATTTTATTCATATACAAGGTCTGAATAACTTCTGGAGAAAAAGATTCAGCGATAATCATTAATGGTTTGCCTTTGCTTTTCTGGCCCACTTTTTCAAGAATAGGCACAAGGATTTCAAACGCGGCAGCTTCGCCGTCGAATAAAATAAAACTCACTTCTTTATAATCGGCAATATTTTTTGAGGTATCACTGATTAAGTAAGGAGAAATAAAACCCTGGTTATATGTAAATCCATCTACCATGCGGAAATAAGTTTCTCGCTCTTTAGATTCTTCTAAAGTTATGATCCCGTCAGTTCCTACCGCTTCAATTGCATCAGCAACGACAATGCCCACCTCTGGCTCATTTCCGGAAATTGCCGCCACAAATTCAATTTGTGTTCGATCTGTGATTTCTTGTGACTTTTCATCTATAAGACTTAATACAGTATTGAGAGCCTTGTCCATACCCCTTTTTAAAGCAATGGGGCTGCCGCCAGCCGCTACATATTTTAATCCTTCTTTAATAATTGCTTGGGCCAAAACTGTTGCGGTAGTTGTTCCATCACCAGCCACCTCGTTGGTCTTCATGCTCACTTGTTTACACAATTGTGCACCAAGATTTTCATAAGGGTCTTCCAGATCCACTGCTTTTGCAACAGTCACGCCGTCTTTCGTGATAATTGGTGAGCCATGTTCATTAAAAATGACAACATTTCTTCCTTTTGGGCCCAAAGTAACGCGCACGGCATTGGCTACCATATTCACGCCAGTTTCCAACTTTTTTCTGGCTTCTTCAGCAAATAATAAACTTACAGGCATATCCATAATTGTACAACACAATTATGGACCCTTTCATTAAATGGAGAAATAACTTGCCGCTTGAAATGCAAGATGTTATAGAAATCTTGCAAGAACTTTTTGATGGGGCTAAAAAAAAATTACACTATGAGTCCACTGGGCCTGTAGATAAGAATTTGGTTAAATTATATCAAGCATTTAAGGCAAAAGAAGACACAGATTGTGTGTTGGCGTTTTCGTTCAAAAAAGCTGAAAAACCCTTTGTTTCCACAAAAAAATATGATGAAGTTACATATGAATTGACAACAGATCAGTTTACAATATATATATATGAATAAACTACTTGAGCTTAAAATGAGAGAATTGTCTCTTTTAAATCAAAAATTTGAATTTATTGATAATAAATTTCTAATTGCTGAAGAGAAAGGAATGAAAACATTATTGGGTTGCACGGAGTGCTATGGAGAAATACCTGAAGCAACCAGCAATGGGTATAAAATAAGCACGGGAAATCTAATAAACTTAGGTGAGAAGTACAGTAATTTTGAAAAAATATCTAAGGATGTGGCAAACAATTTATGGCTTTGCCCTGTGTGCAATAGACCATTTATGGAACTTATGCCTCAATACAAAATAGGAAATACAGATAATGTCAGCTTATAAAAAAATCGATTGTTCGTTTAAAGATCAAGAAACTTTAATTGACTGCCTGAAATATTTAGGCTATGACCCTGTTATCTACAAAGAAAAACACAATCTTTCTGGTTATCAAAATGATATAAGAGAAGAGAAAGCTGAAATAATCGTCCCTAAAAAACAAATTTCTAGCGCATCAAATGATTTAGGTTTTTCTTATAATGAAGAAAAACGAGAGTATACTATGATTTGCTCAGATTATGATTCTCACAAAGGGGTGGCGGATAAGGTAAAACAAGCATATGCTTTGATTGCAATTAAATCAGCCCTAAAAAAACATAAATTTTCAATTAGCTCTGAGATAAAAAGCAAAGACAAAACCATAACAATTAATGCGGGGAAAATAATATGAGCAAAAAAGTAGAATTGATTATTGAAATTGATGAAAAAGGCAAAATCCTTGTCACGCCTAAAGGAACCGTGGGGAAGGAATGTTTAGAATTAATGTCATTTCTTGATAAGATTGAAGATTTTGATGTGATTGAAACAATTGCCAACGAAGATATGGGCAAAGACCAAAAAGAATATCTTAAAACAAAAATTATTGAGAAAAAATAAAATCCACTTATTTCTAAGTGGATTAATGGTAGTGTCGATTGTTTTCAATAGTCGCAAGATTTACAAAGCTCTACTGTACTTTTGCGGCCACATTGCTTGCAATTGTATTCATAATATTTGTCAACATAGACAATATTGAAAATTTGTACCATTTCTGACACAAACGTAGAAAAATCCACTTTGATTCGTTTTGCTAAATTTGCAACCCATTCAAATGAGTTTAACATAGCAATTTTAATATACGATTTTTTGTTTGATTATACCTACAAAAAAGAAGTGGAGATTCTTCTTCTTGCTATTACGCCGCCTGCTGTTCCAGAGAAAGCTAAAGCCACTGAATTATAGGCAGCTGAAGCAATCAGAGCATCTGTAATGTCGCCACCGGCTGTGCCAATTACAGAAACAATTTTATAAGCCATTATCACTCCCGAAAACAAAGCAGGTACTACTCCATTAGAACCGCCGACCCACCCAGTATCACTGAATCTTATTGGAGTGCCAGAGTTGTATAATGTGTAACTATTTGTGGGAGAAGAGCCCTGAGCATCACCGTCAAGAGAATAATAAAAATAAAGATTTACCCAATATTCATTAGAGCTGGTAGTTGTAGCTGTTGTGCCAGTGGTAGGAGTGTTAGTGGAGGCAGAGATAGTGTTTGTGGATTTATCTAGCCAACTAGTATTTACCAGACCCGATATTTCTTCACAAATGGAATAAAATCGATTGTTTGCAGAACCAAGAGTTAAAGTTACTGTAGTATTCGAGCCAGCTGTTACATTTAATGCATATACGTACACATTAGTGTTTGTATTAGTAGATGTATATACTGAAGTCCAATTGGAATTAGAGCCGCCCTGCACGATAGATGTAATTGAAAGTGCGTTGATACTGCCAATATATAGCAATAATGTATTTCCTGCTGTTGGTGTTCCAGACAAAGTTAAAGTCCACGTTGTAACTGCTGTCTTGTTGCTCGTTCCAGCATTAGTTTGTCTAACCCTTGTGATTGCCATTGTTTAAGTCTCTCTCATTATAATTTCTACAGTAAAATTGCTATGAGAAGTGGAGTAGCCAATAAAATTAACCGCGAGCTTATCTGAAGATGCACAAGTAGAAAATCCTGTGGCGAATGATGTAGAAAATCCTTCATATGTGGATGCTCCTGTAAGAATGATATTACTAGATAATATTGCTGTTTGCAGACCCGAGGCATTTGATGTGCCAATATATTTAACAACATTGATTGTGGAAATTCCGGTAGAGGGTGTTTCCACGCGCACATTAACTCGTTTAAATGTGAAATTCATTGTGCTTACACCATCATTCGGATCTTGAGGAACAATAAACATACCAGAATCAACACCTGTTGCTGAAGGAGTGTAAGCTGTCATTAATTGAGTAACAAGCGACCTTTTAACTGGTGCCCAGGTTACACCAGTGCCCGTTGAAGCTAGATATTGTGTTACCACTCCAATCTGAGATCCTGGGAGATTATTAGTATCATAAAAAGCACCTGTCAGCCTTGTGTTCCCCTGGATATGTAATAACTGTGTGGGAGTGGCGGTGCCAATACCAACAGAGCCGAGCCCAGTGTAAACAAACGCAGAAGATCCAGCAATTGAATTTGCGCCGTTGCCAAAAGCAATTTGATTAATACCAATTGTTCCAGCGTTAGTCCATGCCACACCAGTTCCTGTTGATGACAAAACTGATCCAGCTAACCCAATCTGATTATTTGAATCGTAAATACCACCTGTTAGCCTTGTGGCTCCCTGAACATGCAAAGCTCGGGTAGGTGTGGGTGTGCCGATGCCTACCGATCCTATACCACTAATAGAATTATAAATTACATTATTGCTATCTCTAATTTCAAAAATGTTTGCTAGTTGTCCAGCGGCTCCGCGAAGTAGTATGGCCTTATTATTTGAATAATTTGAGACATTAATCTCAAGTCTAGCTCCTGGAGCGGTTGTGCCGATACCTAGTCCGTATGTGCCAGAGGCATCGTCAATAAAAAATGCTGTGGTTATTCCATAAGGCAAACCTTGGCTATTAGAAAATAATAAAGCTCCCTGGCTATTAAATCTATTTGGAGAGGATGGCTGAACAAGAATAGATCCATTTACGTTGCTGTTCAATGCAACACCAACTACAGCATTGAAATTAGGAGAATAAGGAGATATGTTTGTTAAAATACCAGCAGAAGAACCAACATACAAAATATCACCTGCATTAAATTTGGATGTATCCATATTAGTTGTTCCAGCAACATGAATATATCCATAGCTTCCTATTCCTATTAATTTAGATACCACGCCCACGCCTAGAGCGTGTGAATAGATTAAATTGTCAGCAAATCCAATTGTGGGAACAGAGGTGTTGACCCCCGCCACCCCATTTACATAAACTGCACTTCCCACTCCTACGACAGATCCAGTGTTGTTATAAACCAGTGTGACATTACCAGCAAGATTTGCTGTTTCATTATTATAAGATAATCCCACCTGAGGTTTGCCTGCTGTAGAATTCCAGGTAATTCTACCTGGAATAGTATTTATTCCAATTGGAGAATAATTTAGATCTAGATTATTTAGCGTGATGCCAAAATTTCCAATGTTTATATCCTTAACTGCCCCAGCATAAGGAACAAAATTTGTAACATCAGCACCTGGCGCAGAAATGTTCACATAAGAATTTGTTCCATTGCCATATTGAACAAGTATTGTATTTGTGTTGCCAGTGGTGGTTGCATTTAGATTTACTTTAATTCTAGATGATGTTGATTGTAAATTATAAACATTGCTCTGAGCATACGTAAGTGTGTATTCAAGCGGTGTAGCAGATATGGTCACAGAATTAGTTGTTCCAATAATCCCTATTACCGTGCCAAAACCATTTGCTTCATAAAATGTAGCACTGACAGATGCAAATCTTCCCGCTTGATTAGTTGTCTGTGTTAACCAAACATATGATATTAAATTACCAGCAGGAAGATAAGATAAATTCGGAACACCTGGATCGTTAATAAACGAACCTAATCCAATTGTGCCTGCTGAATTAAATACAGTGGTTAGTGTACCAATTCCGGTGGGTGATACCGAAGATAATTGATATACACCAGGCACATTAGTGGCAGCCACTCCATTCATGAAATAATTAAGAAAACCTGTTGTTGGTATTTTTTGCCAACTGGGTGCCCCTGCTGTTACTCCATCTCCTGCTTGTCCTAAAAATTGCAAGCCAGAAGTTGTATTAGGTGGCACCCTTGCTAAAGTAGATCCTCCTACTCCAGAAGCATAAAACATATCGCCTACTTGTGTTGCGGGATAGGTGTTTCCAGACCAGTATTGTGGATTTAAATTATTCACCTGTGTGGTGGAGTTAATTATCAGAGGTGGAGTGCCTTGTGCAGCATTTAAAGTAAGAGATGTAGAAATTGAAACGCTACCAGCAAAATTTGCATTACCTTGAACAGAAAGTCGATTAGGTGCTACATTAGTTCCTATTCCTACATTGTAGGTTCCACCTGATACATCTATGAAAAAGCTGGTGAAACTACTTCCTGGTTTACCCTGAGCATCCGCGAATAAAATTGAACCAGTTTGGTTCACGCGTAGGGGTGAACCGGGCCAAACTATAATCTGTCCATTGGTTTGGCTATTAATGGCATAAGCTACATTTACGCTAAAATTTGGCGATGATGGTTGAACACTTGTCAAAATTCCAGGAATAGTGGATAGATAGAGTAGACCAGTGGAGTAGCCAGTGGTGTTCATTAAGACAGGGCCGGAGATATGAATGTAACCATAACTGCTAGAAGCTATAGCATTTTGAATCACGCCAATTCCAACACCGCGATTAAAAACTGTTGAATCAGCTAAGCTTACTGTGGGCCATCCAGAGTAAACACCATTATAATAAACAACAGTGCCCACTCCAAGAGTAGCTCCGGTATTATTGTATATTTGCTGCACTTGGTCTTGTCCAAGATGTGCTATTTCTCCATTATAAAGAAGAGAAATTGCTAATTCTTGTTGAGCTAAATCCCAGAACATCCGCCCAGGCGCAGTGGCAAGACCCTGGGTATTGATATTAAAATCTATGTTTGATACAGAGGAAATAGAAGATGTAAAAACATTACTTAAAAATGTTGCAATACCAGAGACATTTAGTTGGGACAATGTTCCAACAGATGTGATTCCTGAGTAGGTTCCTGTGATTACAGAGGAAGGGACTGTCCCTGAAGCGAGATTAGAGGCGTTTAGATTGGTAAGATTTGTTCCAGGACCGAAGAAACCTGTGGAAGTAACAAATCCAGAGACATTTAGTTGGGACAACGCTCCAACAGATGTGATTCCTGAATAGGTTCCTGAGATTACAGAGGAAGGGACTGTTCCAGAAGCGAGGTTAGAAGCGTTTAGGTTGGTAAGATTTGTTCCAGGACCAAAGAAACCAGCTGAAGTGACGAATCCAGAGACATTTAGTTGGGACAACGCTCCAACAGATGTGATTCCTGAATAGGTTCCTGAGATTACAGATGAAGGGACAGTTCCTGAAGCGAGGTTAGAAGCGTTTAGGTTGGTAAGATTTGTTCCAGGACCGAAGAAACCTGTGGAAGTAACAAATCCAGAGACATTTAGTTGGGACAACGCTCCAACAGATGTGATTCCTGAGTAG
>Ga0136644_10000168_pt1 | contig 50370 bp, 46 predicted proteins | sample C_130820_EF_Meta_FD_94780 | JGI IMG/M metagenome (GOLD analysis project Ga0136644, IMG submission 94780) | Freshwater microbial communities from Lake Croche, Canada to study carbon cycling - C_130820_EF_MetaG (v2) (version 2) | ecosystem: Environmental > Aquatic > Freshwater > Lake | place...
ATTTGATATATTTGAAACGTATGGAGCAATCAAAAAAATTGGATTCAGATTTAGAACAATCGAAAAATGAAAATACAGAATCTCTCTTTGAAATTATCCAAAACAATACTTCTACATTATTACCGATTTTTGCACTCAATACAATGATGTTAGGTTTTGGATATTTAGAAGAGATGGGTAAAATCAATAAACTTCTCGGGATTTCTCTCGGATTTATTCCCTTTTTCTGGATGTTTTGGCTTATTTATGATCGTTATGCGAGATTTACGGAAATTGGGCGAACCACATTTTATTATTTCTCGTTTATTTGGGCATTATATGGAGTTGCTGCATTTATGAGCTATCGTATAAAAAATATCGCATATAATATTTTAGACTTATTTTCCAAGAATTTTTTCGGAATCTTTTTAGCTGCGATTTTATTTATGAATCGGAAAATTTGAGAGAAGGTCGTCTTTTTTTGGATGATTTTCCAAAATATACCATTTCTTTTTATTTGGGTCCCATTTTGCACCCTCTTTTTTAACTTCGTCTTTTTTAACGAAAGGTACATTTAGATATATTTTTTGTATTGTCTTTTCAGTATCATAGTTATTCTGGTGAGAATATATATCTTGTCCGACCTCTCTCATTACTGAGAGATTCGCTAATTCATCCGCACCGGCATTTCCCAAAGAATGAATATCTGTATTCCCTGTATGTGCTTGTACATGTATGAATTGTATGTTTTGTTTTCCTTTGTATAATTCATAGACTTCTCTCACTAATTCTTTATTTGGGATATCGAGTTTCCATAATTTTTTCTCGCATTTTTCGCCATAGGAGGTTATACACCGAATTGCATATTCTGAATCCGAAACAATACAAATATTTTTACCTTCTAAAATATCATTTTGTATAATAGAATATGTTTCGATAATCGCGCCAAGTTCAGCCGTATTATTCGTCTGTTTTCCATTTATTCGTTTTGATACATTACGGGGATCATCTGGCCCAAAATAGATTCCGATTCCTGCTTTTGCATCTGCCGAACCATTTTTAGAACAAGCGCCATCTGTATAGACATAATAATCAATGGATTTTTTATCCATGAAAAAAGAAGAAATAGAAGGTTGTGTTTTGGACATTCATAAATATAAGTAAAAATATTTATATTTATTTTTTCGAGAGATTTTTATTTATTTCGGATATTCTCTCAATACATCACTTTAGTTTATCATTTTAGTTCATCATTTTCAGTTGGAAAATATACGCATATTTCTTTTTCAAAAGATCCATTAATTCATCGGCCAATACTGTTTTTTCCTTTTTCAAAAGTTCTGCACCTTCCAAAATAAAATCTTTCGAATTATGGATAATAAATTCAGCATATCCGTATGCGTTTTGTATGAGACCCGTTATCTCATTATCAATAATTTCCTTATATTTCTCGCTATTGACTGGATAAATCAATTTCTCTCCGAGTCCATAATAGACAATCATTTTTTCAGCGAGTTTAAGCGCCTCTTCGAAATCGTTTATCGCACCCGTTGTTACAGAAACCCCATAGAATGCCTCTTCTGCAATTCTACCAGATAATAAAATCATCAAATGTTCGAATAGGGCTTCTCTCGTATAAATATTCGAATTCGCGGTTTCAAAAATAGTATATGCGGGAGAAGTCGGCGACGAGAGATTAATCACCACCTTTGTTACTTTCGCATGATGCTTACAGATAAGCCCGACAATCGTATGACCTAATTCATGGATAGCAATATGATCGATAATATCACTTGTGAAATCATGTTCTGATGGTTGCCAACCAGCCAGCATTTTATTATATACCACATCTAAATCAGCGATTGAAAATACGGTTCGACCACTACGTAGTGCATTCAACATTGCCTCGTTTAAGATATTCTCAATTTGAGCACCCGAAAATCCCGCTGTTAATTCGACCAAGTCATCAATATTCACAGTTTCTTCGCATGGTTTACCCTGTAAATGCATTTGGATAATCGGCCTCCTGGTTTTTTCATCGGGATTTCCAATATAGACACGTTTATCAATACGCCCAGGACGTAAAAGTGCCTTATCTAGTAGGTCAGCACGATTCGTTGCGCCAACTAAGAAAATACCATTCGCAGTCTTAAACCCATCTAGTGCAACCAACAGTTCATTCAGAGTATTATCGCGTTCAGCGGAACTGGATTCACCATCTTTACCACGTGCACGCCCTAATGCATCGATTTCGTCAATGAAAATAATACATGGCCGATTTTTCTTTGCTAGTTCGAAAAGTTCACGAATTCGGGAGGATCCGACACCGACATAGATCTCTTGGAATTCCGAACCAGAAACAGGAATGAAGGAAACATCTGCTTCACCTGCAAGGGCTTTTGCTAACATCGTCTTACCATTACCAGGTGGTCCTTCTAAAATCAATCCTTTTGGAATACGTACATTATATTCGGCATATTTCGTATAATTTTTCAAGAGATCGATACATTGAGTGAGTTCGGATTTCACAAGGTCATATCCACCGACATCTTTGAAGGAAATCGGTGATTTTTTAATGACTTCAAAATGCTTGGATTTCTTCCCCCTAGATTTTCTATGGTTATCATCGTCATCATAATCTTCGTCTGAATTATCGTTACCATAATTACTATATGCGCGTTTCGGAATTGGATTAATCGGAATAAATGCTTCATTAAATCCCGGTAAAGTTGCTTCTTTTTCAAATCCTCTGAATAGATTTTTATTAATAATAATACGGAGAGAACCATTTTTAAATCGATCGATATTTTCCGGTGGTATATGAGAGAATGGATCGACATATTCTTCCAAGTTATCTCCATTGGTATTTTCATCATTTAATCCTAAAATCGCATCATTCTGTATAGTAATATTCTGGGAATTCAGACGACGAATATATCTCTCATAGTATTGTCGAGAGACTGGATATTTTTTAGACGATTTTAGAAAATTCCGATTAGGATGAAAAGAGAAGGCCAGAGAGACAGAGTTTTGGATAAAACTTAGAAAAATACCAGATATGAATAAAATGGAGAAACGCATGAATAGTTACTATATGGTAAATTATTTATACAGTTTGAGAGAATAATATATTATTTATAAATAGTAATATTCGTATAATATTCGTATTTTTTAACAATTGAAAACAATATTATTATATAAAAGATAAATGTCAGGACCCCGACTTATAGAACCTACTTCCAGATATTACATGTCGGAAATCCTACAAAAATGTCATGAAAATCGGTTATCTATCTATCAATATACATTTAATATTGGTATTTTTATTATTTTCATCACGATCGTTGGATTAGTCTTATATTATTGCTATCGAAGTAAACTAACACCGGAAGAGGAATATAATAAGAAAATAAAAGAGCAGCAGTATATTTTATCTAAAATCCGGTTTTATAAAGAAAACCAACGCGCGATTCAATCGAAATCGGATATTACCTCGTTACCTACATTAGATAATCGACCATTATAGTGATTGAAATCTAATAATTAGCGACAGATATAATTATTTATAGTATAAATTATTATATATAGTATTAGTAAAATGTCATCATTTTTAGAAGAAAAACGCCAAGTTGCATTAGATCCTACAAATAATACAGCACAAGAACAGCTACTCGGAATACTAGAAGGACTTCACCCCGCAATTACAGAACTCATTTTTCCAGAATCAATGACTGGTGATATCGATTTTCATATTCTAAAAGAATGTAATTTTACCAATATTACATCTATTCAATTCAAGGAAGGGAATATCACCAGCATCCGTAATTTACCGGATATAATTACCGAATTGATTTGTCCTAAAAATTTATTAATAGGATTAGAAGATTTACCAAGAAACCTTGTTATTTTAGATATACGAGAGAATGGAATAAAACACTTGGAATTTAGAAATCTTACCTCACTCCGATATCTGAATATTTCTAGCAATTTTTTCTCAGATATTCGAAATTTACCGGCCTCCTTAGAGAAACTTTATTGTAATAATAACCAGATTAAAACACTCGATTTAGAAGGTATCGAAAATTTACAAACTCTTTATTGTGAAAATAATACGATGATATCCATCGAAAATTTTCCCGATACAATTACTGATTTACGCATGGAAAATAACCCAAATTTAAAAACAGTTAGAGAGAATGACGAAGAACCGGAAAATCAACCCCAGAATATTACAGAAGCCCTTAATAAATTTTTCAAATTAAAAACGAAATATGAAAAGGGGAGACTACAAAGAAAACGCGATATTTATAAAATGGCGAAAGATCAAGGTTTAGGAAAAAAGGCAATTGATAATAGACTACGCTCTTTAAAAATAAAATGCGTGAATTGTGGTAATCCTGGTTCACCAGAAGGTACTATTTTTAAGATAGAAGACCGTAAATATACTGCCGTGTGTGGCGCAGAACATCCATGTAATCTAAATATTCGTATATTCGCGGGTATATTCAGCGACTTATACATTTTTTTAACAGGATTTAAAGATATCATTGAAGAGTCGAAATCGGAAACTATTCAACAAAAATTAGATTCTCTCTTTAATTATACTACAGAACAAGAATCAATACATAGATTTAAGAAAATAATGAAAGAATATTCAGAAGATAATACTGTATTTAAAGAATTACAAGAGAAATATGAAGAAATTTATGAAAATAAAGAGAGATCCGATAAAATCATTGAAAAACAGCAATATATTGAAGAGTTAAAAGCGAGAATAAACGACTGGACAAAAGAATATGGAGTATCTGGTAATCATTCTATACTCAATCATGCGATGGAATCCTATTCGAACGATTTACTACCAGAAATACGTAACCTGCGATATTTATTGAATGAAATTAATGAAGTCGATGTTTTAGACGATAAACGAATATTATTCCAAAAACAGAATCAATTAACTAAAATAGACTATACTTTCAATGACCCACCCAAAGTAGAGAAATTTATTATGTAAAATTAGTAGCGGGAAACAGTATATACAGAATTTCAACATTGATTATAATTCGTAATACCTTCCCATTCAATATTATGTTTAGTAGCCCACTGATAATTTGCACATAATACAGAGCCATATTGTCCCCATTGGTTTGATGTAAAATCGACTACCGGAGTTTGAATATTTGAGACATCATATCCACCAGGAATATCATTTTTCGTATAACCTAAAATAGTATTTCCATATATATCTTTTAATAATACGCCTCCAGAATTTGGATCTGTTGAATAAGTAGTAATACCTCCACTAGTTAATTTATAAATAGGTTTACCCATTAAATTTCCTAGATTCATTCCACCTTTTGGAGGAATATTACAAGTTCCGTTTGGATTTAGTGTCCATCCAGTTGGACAATTCGACATTACTGGTGGATATACAGTAGTGATTCCTGGAGTAAAATACCAAAATATACCCATTGTTATAAAAAATATGAAGCATGCTACACCTATAACTATCTGTTGATAACTAAATTGACCGATTTTTTTTATAAATGGACTGATTTCTATTTTATCATTCAGACTAGTTTCTGTTTTATTATTCATTATTATAATATAGATCGAATATATTTTCGATCTATATTTACTATATTCATTATAAATTTATATATGTATAAATGAATACAATGGATTCTAACAACTATTATATTCTTTCACTCCATTCCATTCTATTCTATTCGTATTTGCCCAGCTCTGTTTTCCACAAATATCGGATTTAGCACCATTAAATGACGCCCATCCTCCATCATATGGATTAAAACTGCCTCTACCAAAACTAGGCGAAATCGTATATCCGGGTGTATTCGTAACCCAACTATCATTTTCGACTAAAGAATTCGCAGAACTATCTGTAGGATTTACACAATTACCACAAATATCAATAGGCCATTGTTTAGGACAAATATCTTGTGATTCTGGATAAGGTTTAGCATTAATTTTAGTATAGAATACACCATAAATTATTAATAATAATATTAATAAAACTAGAACTATTATAACAACTAAATTATTAAATTCCATATATATATGTTTCATTAGATTATTTTTACAACCTTGTATATTTATCATATCATTCCCAAACGTTTGAATATTTTTGTCAATGGATTTGATCCTTCGCCATTACAATTGGTTACAAATGATACAATCGCTAGAAATACAACAATCGAAATTAGTAACTCTGTGAATTTCATTTATATATTATCTAATTACTTTATATTTTTTACACATGTATAAAAATGTTAAATAAAATAATATGAATATATATAAATTCATATTATAACAGATGGCTACACCATATATTACATCTAATTCTATTGTTACAGACCCAGCTAAAAAACAAATGATTTTAGATATGCAACGTTATAATGGACGTGTGAATATTATCTCTCAACCAGACCCAAATGTTATGTTTAGAATGCAAGAACGTATTGCATTGAAAAATAAACCGGCGAGTTATTATACTGCACTTTCGGGAAATGATTGGGAAGATAATCTTTTAGCACGAACTTATTTTTCTGCAGAAAATGTTCAGATTATCCAAAATGGATTACGCGCAGGAGTATATAAAATGTCTAAAACTGCTGGTAATGAAATCGTTGTTCCTCCACAAAATGTTGAACAACTTTCTATTATTATGCGTAGTATTTATTTCCAATATGGAGAGAATTTAGGAAATGATATAATGGGGCAAATTGAACGTTTAAATAAGTTGGTTTGGGATGATGTAGTTCCTCGTGTATATAATGAATCTATGGGCTATCTTAAATATTTACAGGACCAGAGTAGTCTTGTTGTTCCTCTCGCAAATCCTCTCCATCATGATCGTAATTATAAACAATTGGAATTGAAGCCATGGTTCCATCCGACATTTGTTCCTCGTGTAGATGCACAAATACCTGGGAATAATATGATTTGAGAGAAATATATTGCAACTATTTCCGTCTTTTATAAGTCTTTCGTTTTTTAGATTTTTTTGATCGTTTAGATTTTTTTGATTTTTTTGAACCTCCTTTATTTCCTAAACATTGCGTTCCAAATCCAGCGACTGGTCCAACTGTTTGATTATCTGTACATCCTAATTCTTTTTTAACTTCAGCGTCTTTAGCGAGTTTAATTTTTTCAAAATCTTCTTGGGTTATTTTATTATTAAACTTTATGTGTGATTCGACTGAAGTACTTACAGCATCAAATACAAATTGTAATTGTTCACTTGTTTTTAATATAACATCAAACATTAATGGAAAATCTATATTATCACAATCATCTGCTTTTAATTGAGAATTTAATAAAAAAAATTCTGTACTTTCGTGTAATTTTTGTTTTAATTGGTTTATTAAAGTATTATTAACAATCAAATTTGCGTGTAATAGTGTAAATGCACTTTCAATACTTAAAGATATTGTGTCTATAGCGCTTCCATATTTTTCAAGAGTTCCTGGAATATCCGCACTGGTTAATATATTATTTATATTGAAACGTAAAAATACATTAATTAAATCATCTAATTTATTTTCAATAATTGTTATATCTAACATATAAATATTGATTAACACTTTAATATCGTTACTAGATAAATCCGCACGGCTAGAAAGCAAATTACGATATATTGTCGCTGCTTCTATTTTTGCTCTTAAAACATAAAAATATTTATTTAAAGATGATGATAACCCAATAAAATATGAGTTAAATTTTTTTTTTAATGTAATCATATGTTCACCTGTAGCAGTTTGAATATAGTGAGCTGTTGTCTTCACTAAATCTGCAACTTTAACAATTTTATCGAATATAGGAAGAACACTAACCAGTCTTCTAAGTCCATTCCAAACAAGGGTTTTAGTAGAGGCACTTTGAAGTTCACGAAATTTTTCTTCTCTAGTTTGTTCCCTAGCATCACATATTTCTTTTGCGGGAGTTTGTCCTTGTGCTTGTACTGGTACTGTTGGTGCTTGTCTTGGTACTGTTACTGGTACTATTGGTGCTTGTACTGGTACTATTGGTGCTTGCCCTGGTACTGTTACTGGTACTGGTCCTGTTACTGTTGGTGCTTGCCCTGGTACTGTTACTGGTACTGGTCCTGGTACTTGTGCTTGTACTTTACCTTTATCTTTACTAAAAATTTTAAACATATATTTACTATATAATATACACAATAAAAAATCAATTCGATCGAAAGATATATTTACAAAGATTTGTATGAAATCCATTAAAATGCGAACTGGCCGCTACTGTATATGCCCCGAAATTCTCCACATAAACCCATTCACCAATCGCTAATTCTGGAAGCATTATTTCATCAGCAATTAAATCAATACTATCACATGTCGGTCCAAATAATCGGCTTTTATGCAGAGTCCCATCTCTCTCATTAAAAGGCAAAACAATCGGTTTCGAATGGTCGAAAAAAATACAATTAAACGAGCCATAAATTCCATCATTTAAATAATAAATAATGAGTTCTTCTGATTTTGTTTCTATTAATGAGTTTTCTAAAAGAGTATTTTCAATTACTTTCTTCTTCCCAATAACATTCATTACAAGAGTATGTGTAGAACCTGCGAAGAACCGACCTGGTTCGGCGATAAATTGCATCTCTGGATAATCTGCCTCAAAAAAAGTTGCGATTCCCTCCTTGATCGATTTCGCAATCGTCTCGAACGTATCTGTATTTCCATTTTCAATGGATGGAAATCCACCACCAATATCAATCATCGTACAAGTGATTTGGAGAGAAGCCGCCATATCTACCGCCTTTCTACATTCTTCTAAAGCCCCATAATAAATCCCTGGTTCAGAACATCCACTTCCAACATGAAAACTAAATCCAACCACATCCAGTTTCAATGTTTTAGAAATTTGCAGGAGTTCCAAGACTTGGTCGATTTTACATCCGAATTTTTTATTGAATTTACAGACGCTTTTCGAATCATCGACGGCTATCCTTAATAATAAGGAAGCATATGGATGATATAGTTTGATTTTATAAAGTTCTTCTTCGCAGTCGAATGTCATTAAATCGACATCATTTGCTCGCGCATATCGGATTTGGGAAGACATTTTACAGGGGTTCGCAAAGATGATACGCGATGGGTCTTTCGTAATCTCAATCACCATTTTCATTTCTGTTTCGGATGCACAATCGAAATTCGCACCGAGAGAAGCGAGGGCATCGATAATGACTGGATTCGGATTACATTTTATTGCATAATGGGGTTTTACATTTGGAAGATGATATGTCCATGCAGAATATGAATTGGTTAGAGTTCCTAAATCGATAATATAGAAGGCACGCTCGCCATGGATATCCTCTAAGAAATCATTAATAATATCGTAGGTATCGCGGTCGGACCCATAGAGTTTGACATCGTATTTTTGTAGGAGAGAATTATCGAGGGTTTTTATTTGAGACTCCATTTTATATGATATTAAAAATATTTTTATATCATAGTTTATTTGTATATAGTTTTTCTAATTTTTCTTGTTTTTCGTATTTTTCCTCCATTTCTTCTTAATAACCAATCTTTCCATGTTCGTTTTTTTGGTTTAATTTCTTCATCTTTTACTGATTTTGGTGATTCTATGTTTACTGATTTTGGCGGTTGCACTTTTCTTGTGAACACTCTTCTGAAAAATCCTGGTCCTGGATTCAATTCATTCGAACATTTTTGGGTTTTATTATGATTCATACCAAGACTTTGACCAAAATCACAATTATATTCACATGATTCGAAAAAGATGGATGCGTTTGGTTTGGGTATACCAGCATGACAAGTCATATTTCTTAATGAAAAATTCACTGATTTATCCATACCAATATTAAATTCACTTGTAAATGTTAAATCCCAGACATTTTGTGGAGATAATAAAGGTTTATTATATTTTTTATTATATCCATTCTCTCCTTTTTTCCAATTATCCGCATTTAGTTTTTTTATATTATGGCCCGATTCAGATGGTGGAATACCTAGTAATACACGACTATCATTATTCGTCGGTCTATTGATAATAATATCTTGGGGTCCAAAAAAAATTCCATATTGTGTCTCTGGTAAACGATATGATATATTTATTTTTGAGAGAAATGCTTGCATACAATCACTATGTGTTACTACATGTATTTTGGATAAGTCTACATAGTTGAGATGTACCCATTCAATAAATTTATTAATATTATGTTCAAATATTGGATCGGTAGAAGCACCGCCAATCATTTCACTATCATTATTAGGATCTGGTTCCAAAACTCCAGAATAACCATGAGAATTCCTCGCTTTTTCTTCCAATGCTTCATTTTTTGCAGCATTGATATTCAACAAATAGAATTGATGATCATAATCATTTTCCATCTTATCAACTTCATTCATAACTTTATCAAAAATTATTTTCATATTTTCACTATTTTGTTTATTTGAATCAATATGGGGTAATTGATACGATAATTGGAATAAATTACGTTCTGGATTTATTCCACGTTTACTCCTAAAGGATGAACTTTTAAAATAATAGAAATCGCCTACAGTAACATTTGCAAATATTTCATTAAGTGATAAAAGATGTGCTAAATCCACACGTAAATCTACCCCTGTTTTGATTAAGATTTCAAAGTATTCACCTTGTTTATTAGGTATTAAAAGTTTGATTATTTTATTTGCAAATTTTTGTAGAATACTTTTAATAATTGTCTTTGAAATATCATTTTGATTGCTTACTGAAATTGAACTTGTCATAGAAGCAGTAGAAGCAGTATCAGAACCTGTATCTATCTCTGAACCGGTTTGCGCAGACAGTTCAGTCGATTGACCATCTAATACACTTTTTAATATAGATAAATTATTAAAAAAATGTACAAGTGCGACGATTTGACTCACTATATCTTTTGGTAAATTACCTCCATCAGTTAAAAACGACAAATGTTTTTCTTTTAAAAAAGGACTTATTACTAATGATAGTGTATCATCATGTTCTATATGTGGTAAATATAATAAAATAGATGTCATCCACGTACGTATTAGACAAGATACAAATACAGTATTCGAACGATATCGGTCCATACCGACTTTGGATGTTTTTAATAAGGTAGATACTATACCAAACATAGATAATCCAGGATCAAGTTCAGTTGCACGACTATATATACTTCCGTGTTTGTATTTTCTCTCCATTAAATTATTACAGGAAAATGCATGTCTTGTTATTATAAATTCTTTAATATCTTTGATGTATGTAGAAGAAGACGCCCCTCCACATTTTTTATTTTTACGACCCATATGAATATATATTTATATAATAGTAATATAATTTATCTTTTTCGTTTCTCTACTTTCGAGTTTTCTATTTCTTGGATCCACCTCCAACCTTCTTCACTATATTCTTCACTGTAACCATTCCAGATTGCAACTGTATTCTACCTAATCTATATATTTCATATTTCTTTTCCAACTCGAGAAGTTCTGAAAGCCAGATCTGTTCTAAAGATGTTCCAATAAGAATACCTACTTCCATCTCTAAATCATCCTTCTCTTTCATGATCTTAAGAACATTCTCATCTGTAACAGAGTCCATCGGCATCTTCACCAAATAGGCATACGAATCATCGATTTTCACAAATTCTAATCCTTCTAATAACACATTGACTTCCTCTGACTTCTTCCTTCTTAAATCTATCTTCCCACTAAGACAATCTTCGATATATTTCGCACGCATCGATAGTTTCACCAATCTTTGGCGCATCTCTGTAATCTGGGCATCCTTACGTTTCTTATAGGTCGCTATTCTCACGCTATAAAACTCGTCAATAATATCTTGAACTGTCTCGTACTTCTTCAACTTGGATTCATTATTAAACATATACATATTCGTCGAAGAGACTGTCGTCGTAAGCTTCAACATTTTTTCGATACCGTTGACACCATTCGCATCACGACCTACTGCTTCTAACTCTGCGAGTTTCCCCTTCGGGAACGTCACTGTAATATGCACACGGACTTCTGTCGATTTATCATCAAAGTCTTTCAGTAAAGGCGCGGATTTCTTCCCATCCTTATCTACTGCGCCCTCTACCATACAATCGAGTATCCCAATATACGGCATCGTCCAAGTTCCCACAGGAAGCTCAGTAATCAATACTTTATCCTCCGCCACCTTCTCATACCGCCCCCTGATCAGCCATTTCTGGTCACCTAACTTCTCGACAGATCCTGTAAACCCCTCGTAGTAAGGGGTGAAATCGGTATACATAGGATGACCCCTGAGTCGGGATATCAAATACTGAATGATTTGTTTAGGATCAAACGAAGGAATCGAACAGGAGAATCCAGTACCAATACCCGAAATACCATTCAATAGGCAGAAGGGAATAATCGGAACATAGAACTCGGGTTCTACGATCATACCATCATCATTTACATAGTCTAAAACAGAATCATCCGATTCGATAAACAGGTATCTAGTCAGTGGATTCAATAAGGTAAAGATATATCTTTCAGACGCACTATCATCACCACCCTGAAGCCTTGTCCCAAACTGACCATTTGGCTGCAGAAGATTAATATTATTCGAGCCGACATAGTTCTGCGCCATATTCACAATCGCACCATTTAGAGATGCCTCGCCGTGATGGTAAGACGAATGTTCAGAAACATATCCAGAGAACTGGGCGACCTTTATTTCCGAGGTCAACTTACGTTTGAATGCAGCAAACAGGATTTTTCTTAGAGATATTTTCAGTCCATCTACCATACAAGGTATCGATCTATCACAATCGTATTTACTGAAATGGATCATCTCTTGATCGATGAATTCTTCATATGGAACTTGCGCTCTACCCGTATCTAAGAAAGCGGTCTTATCGTAGGCTTCTAACCAACGCTTTCTATCATCTGGCCGCTTCTTATTAAACACCTTATCGATACAATCATCTGATTCTGGACCAGAATGTACGAAATCCACGACTTTCTTATTTGCGAAATATTCCTTGAATTCGGCCGAAGTCGATGTTCCAAGACCTTTGAAATACTTGATGGTCCACCCATTTGGTCCATTTTGTAGAGACTCTTTCCATGCTTGGTACTCACCCTCATTATAGAATAGTCGGGTTTCTTGTCCCTTCTTTGCCCTGAGAATCGGTGTATTCATAAATGAAATGAAACCAGGTATTTTCGTCAAGGAGGCCCACTCGCTATGAAAGAGATTGATACATAGGCCCTTGATATGCGAGCCATCTAAATCTTGATCGGTCATTACCATCACCTTACCATACCTCAGCGATTTATTTACATCTTCTACCGATTTATACTCCTTACCCATCTCCAAACCTAAGATTTTTTTGATATCCGAAATCTCCTTATTTTCCGAGATTTTCTTTGTTGCTTCACCACGGACATTGAGGACCTTACCTTTCAAAGGATAAATACCAATCGTATTACGATCCTCACTGGAAATACCAGAAACAACACCCGCCATAGCACTAAGTCCTTCACATAGGATGAGGGTACAATCCTTGGATTTCTCCGTACCACTGAAATTCGCATCGATGAAATTAGCGATACCACGAATGGATTTTGTTTTAGACCCATCCGTTTTCTTTGCGGCTTTCGCCTCTTTCGCATCCGTAAGTGCACAGGCCAAGTCCATGACACCCATCTTTGCGACTTTCTCTACGAAGGCATCGCTAACAGAACAACTAGACCCAAATTTCGCCGAGGGCGTATTCATATAATCTTTTGTCTGACTATCAAATGCAGGATTCTCAATATCGCATCTTAAAAACAATATGAGTTGTTCCTTGATTGCCGACGCATTCACTTTTACCTTCTTTTTCTTTTCAATATATTCAACGAGTTTACGACATATCTGTCCAGTAATATACTCGACATGCTTTCCACCCTTGAATGTACAAATACCATTCACAAATGAGACCTGCTGAAATTCGTGTGTTTTAGAAAGAGCAACTGCATACTCCCAACGGTCACCTGAAGATTCATAGACTCTTTTGGTCGAATCATCAGCAGCATCTTTTTGACCAATATAGAGGTCGATATACTGTTGGAAGTTTTTCACCGGAACAACACCCTCATTTAGCGATATTTTTACTTTTTTAACAGATTGATCAGTAACAGCACCGATATCATAGACTCTCTTTTTAAATAGAGACATCATATCACTGCTAAGTCCCTGGAGACCAAGTCGCGCATAGTCAGGCCGGAAAACGACTTTCGTATAGGGTTTTCCGGAACATTTAGTAATGGTAGGTGGGCAAATCTCATCCAGATTCGATTTAAATTCTTGTACATATTTTAGACCACGAGTATGGTCGACAGTTTCTATATAACCATACGTAGACCATATGAGAACCAACTTAAATCCGAACCCATTCTTACCACCGACAGTACGCTTTTCCTCTTTGTTATAATTTGTAGAAGTACGTAAATGTCCGAAAATCATCTCTGGAATCCAGAGACCATATTCAGGATGTTTAGCAATATCGATACCATTACCATCGTTTTCAATCGTAATAGTACCATCTTCCAAAATAGAAGTATTGATATATGTCACGGGTTTTTTATTCGAAGCGGATGATTGAATCATACGGACGACATGATCGCGCGCATTGACAATCGCTTCATCGAAAAGCTTATAAAGCCCCGGATTATATTCGACTGTTTCCAATACTATTTTACCGGTCGTATCATCATGAATATAAAGCGATGCATCTACATTCTCAATCGACCCGATATAGGTATCCGGATTATCGAGAATATGCTGCTTATCAGTTTTCTGTTGATACTGAGTAGCGAGTTGTTGATCTTGTGTGGACATTTTACAATAGATAACTGAATAGTATAGTAACTAACTGTTTATATTTGTACGTATCAATTTTATGAAAAAAATATGAAATACAATATATACTATTATATAGTTATGGTATTAACAAAACTTGTCTATTTAGAGCAATTTTATAATTTATTAAAATTAGATGCTTCATATAATTGTTATAATAATATTGTTACTTTTGTATCTAATCCAATTGAATCAACTTTTAATAATATGACGACATCATTAAATAATTTTGTATCTTATTATTATACCACTCCGTCCCCAAATTTTACTTCTATTAGATTAGTCGTTAGTGATTCAGATGGTACAGTAGCGTATGATAGTAATAATTATATTGGCCCGATTCTTAAAAGTCCCCCTCAAATTCCAGTTACAAATGTATTTTCGGATTATACTGGTAAAAAAATTAATGAAAATCATAATACGAGAGCGGCAATTATGACTGCATTAATATCAAATGCAGGTGTAGGAACAGAACAGAAATGGTCTACTAGTACTAATAATTTTACACAGTATTTAGCAGTAAGAATCGGTATCAATAGTGAAACATCTTATGGTGTCATACGAGTATCTATGTCATCTGCTTAGGGTTTATTTATAAAAACCACATATAAGTATTATAAAAATAATTATAATACATATTTATAGTATAATATGAGTTATTTAAATATACAAGATAATATTAATACAAAACCAGATATTATTGGACAATTAAATAAAATAGATATTATTCAAGAAATTAATGAACGAGATATACTAAAAGAATTTTCAAATAAAAGAAATAGTGCTATATTTAATGGGTCTACACAAAATTATTATACATTTTTAGGATATACTGTATTAGATTTACTTAAAAACGGTTTTAGAAAAAAAGATTATTTAAATGCAAGTTTTTCGATTACACAATTAATAAATGGTAATTTTAATAGAGATAATTTTATTGAAGCCGGATATACAATTCAAGATCTAGTAAATGCTGGTTTTAAAATAAAATTAAGACTACTCGGATATACTATTTTAGACTTATACAATACAGGATTTCAAAAAGTAGATTTTGATTATGCAGGATTTACAGTATATGATTTATTAGATGTATTACCAGGAGAACAAGTTTTAGAACTCGGATATTCGCCAGAAATAATAAATGCGTATCGTAGTTTTATTTTCCAGATTGCTACTACCTCATGGGATTCTTCATTAAATCAACCTCATCGTTATCCTATTAATAATATTTTACATTCTTTCCAAGATTTATCGATTAATCAAATAGATTCTTCAGGAATAACTACAGTTATAATAAAATGGAGTAATGATATTATAGAAACTGAATATTCTGAAGCTACATTTAATGATGGAAAATCATCTGATAATGGATATTATGACCAATCAAATAATGGTTTTTTCGATTCACATACTAATGATGGACTCTCTCTGAATCCATATACGATTCCCTATTATAATGACCCAACATTTACGATTCTACAATTTGGTGGTATTACTTTTACTAGGAATTCAGCAATCAATTCGAATTTTTTCCAGGGATATCATTTTGGAGGTAAAATAAAAGCGTTTGATAGTCCGCGTTTTCTATTTAAAACTTCTTTTTATAATGCATTTTCAGAATCACAAAGCCGTATTTTCCAAAATGTGTCTTTATGGAATACGTACCAAATAACAGATATGCGAGGTGCATTTCAAAATGCATCGAATTTTCATGAGAGAATTGGACAATGGAACTTCTCTCAAATACAAAGTCGATATATGGAAAATATTATTTCAGGAACAGGATATAATCCAATACAGGTATCCATTTTTCTACAAGATTTATCAAATAATCCGACATTAAATAACGATATATCTCTTGGACAAATACCACCTTATTTTATAAATTCTAAAACAGTGTTTGCAGTCAATTCTCTCTCTAAAAAAAAAATTATTTTCAAGAGTACAGGTATTAATCCAGACACATCTATATTTTTACAATCAGGATATTCTATTTCGGATGCTAAAATCGCAGGATTTACAGCGGTAGATCTTTCGAATATTTCAAATAATTCAAATACAGTAATAGCTAATTTATATAATGCAGGATATAGTCTTTCCGAAATAAATACGATTGGAAAATATGGAATAAAAGATTATATATATTTGGGAATACCTCTTAGTAGTTTCATTCAGTCGAATTATACTGCAAAACAATTAAAAACATATATTAATAAACCAGGTTATCAAGCAGTCAATTATTATACTATTAATTATACACAATCGGATATATCTGGATGTTTTTCATTATTACAGTTATTGACTGTAGGATATTCATTAACACAGCTTCATACAATAGGTTATTCTATAAGACAAATTTATTCGATAGTTAGTATAACTCCCCCATTTTCTTCACAATTATATTCAAAGTATAATATTTTGAATTTTTACTCCGCAGGATTTTCATTAACAGATATTTCGAATCTTAGCCAACAATATTCGGCTTTATCATTATCAAATCTCTCGAATTATTCAATCTCTCTTCTAAAACAATCGAACATTTTTGCTACTTCTTTAAAGAGTATTGGATATAGTATTACACAAATAGTTGGATTACATTATACATTAAGCGATTTACATGATGCAAGTTTTACGATTCTACAAATTCAAAATTTGGGTCAAGTATATAGAGATTTAAGTTATGCATATGCAGGGTTTACATTAACAGATATATCAAATGCAGGTTTTTCAATATCAAATTTTTCAACATATACTCCTTTACCAACGATTTTATTACAAAATAATATAACTGCGGCTTCTTGGAAAAATATAGGATATACGATTCAACAAATTGAAAATTTGAAATATGGAATAAATGATTTATTGAATGCAAATTTTACGTTATCACAAATTATCCAAAGTAATTATTATCAATTAATTGATTATTCAAATGCCGCTGTATCTGTATCATCTCTTAAATCAAATGGATTATCTGCATTATCTTTAAAGAATATTTATCCATTATCACAATTAGAAACAGTATATGATGTATCGAGTTTAAGAGTCGCTGGTTATTCTATAAACGATTTGAATAATTCAAATTATGGATATACAATATTAAATTATTATCAAGGTGGGTTTCAATTACAAGAATTAGTAAATTATGGGTATTCCTTTTTAGAATTATATACAAGTTTAAATCCAATATATAACCTACAAACAGGTACGTCCATTATAATACCATTAATACCATTATATCCATCCACAACATTGATCAATTATGGGTTTACAGCAAGTGATTTATATATTAATTATGGTATTCCTTTGAATATTCTTCAACAAGCAAATTATACTACTACAGAAATATCTACTTTAAATGCGTATATTCAATATAATTCTTATAAAAATGGTATCTCTATAAATGATTTTATGACTTCCCGAAATATTCAACCAGTTACGGTTAACTCATTATATAATGCTGGATTTACTACATCTCAATTAGCAGCAAGAATTAATTCTACAAAAACAGATATTTCTAATATATTAGATACTGTAAATCAATATTATACGAATCCATATGATATATCTGGAACATTTGATAATTATTTTAATACCGTAATTTTGAATGACGATGCTATACAGCCTTATTCATATACAGAATTAGTATCAAGATATCCTCCCTTCCAATATAATTATTCTACTATGTTACCTTTTGGAAATACGAGTTTATTAGGACAAGGTTCAGATCCTATTTTTTCAAATTTAAATACATATAATAGTTTACAATATACACAATTTACATTTTTATATCCAAATGAAAGTATACCTGGTTCAATATATATTTTAGATTCTTCGTTTGGATATATTGATATAAGTAATGGAAATTTCCAATTATATAATCAAATAAATATTTATAATACTGGTTGGTTAACACTTTGTAATTTCGATTATACAAATATTTTAAACCCAGATTTAGCTATTCGACCGTTATTAGGATTACGATTTTTTCCTTTTCCTATAGTGTCTTCTACTATAAAATATTCGTTTTGGCAGACTAGTGCGAATAGAGTTTTAGAAATTATATTTAATGGTACAGATAGTAGGGGACAGCCTTTTCAAATTACAATTCATATTCATGATTATGGATTAATTACATTATGTAATGGAAATGGAGATACTATTCAATATAATCCCGGCACTCTTCGTTATTCAAATCCTGATCCATTATTAACAAATATGACACCAATTATTAAATATTATATACCACCATTAAGTTATACGTATGATGTATCTACGAATTCTATATTATCATATATGTATGATATTTTTAGAATAGATTTAAGAAATTCTGTACAAGATCCGAGTTCAGGTGTTTATAATATAAAAGGTATAACACAAGTCGGATATTTAGCTGGTCAATTAAATAGAATATATTCGCCACGAGAATTAAGACAATCATATCCGGCAAGTAGTTTAAAAAATATTGGTTATACTGCAAAACAATTATATGATTTAAGTTATTCGCCCTTTGATATCGTTACTACATATAATATAAATATAGATATATCAGGAATTTTAAATTATCATTAGTATAATAATGTCATTTTTTAAATTAATAGATTTAACTTCATTTTATTTTACTCCATCAAATTATAGCAATAATGGATATACATTAACATATTTATATACACATGGATATTCGATAACTAATTTATATGAGTGTGGATATTCCGTATATGATTTATCTGGTTTATATCCAGGATATATACAAGGATATGATTTGATCAATTCAATTATTCCAACAGATGAATTAATTAAAATTATGAATACTACTACATTTCCATTAAGACCAATAATGCAATATTATTTATCGAATCCCACATTACTAATCCCTATTCAAAAACTATTTCAAATATATAATATTACCGATATTTATTCTATATCTTCAACTATTTTACAAAATCAAGGTATTCCTATTAGTAATATTAGTGTAACAATATTAATATTTATGAAACAAAATAAAATTACAATACGGCAAATATATCCATTGATAAATAATACTCAATTAATTCCAATCGTTTCTATCAATCAATTACAACAAAGTAATTATACACTTTTAGATATTTTACAGTTGATTTTAATTAATCCTAGCTTATATTCTTATTCTAGTATTTATCAATCGTTAAATTTTAAAATTGTTGATTATTATAATTCAGGTATTAGTGCATCTTCTATGAAAACAATCGGGTTTATTAATAATCCAAATATTATACAAATAAATACAGCAACTTTATATTCTGCTGGATATAGTATTTTAGATTTATATAATGCAGGATATAATGAAGCCGATTTTTCAAATAATGGATTTAGTCTATCAGATTTAATTCTTGCTGGATTATCTGTAGCGCAAATAAATACATTATATAATCAAAATATTCCATTAGATGATTTAATTGTAAAATATAAGGCTTCGTTATCACAAATAGTTACAGCAGGATATTCTTTAAACGAGATTGCACATTATAAAATAACTTATTTTTCAATAAATAATTATTTAAACGTAGGATATACTTTACAGCAATTAGATAACGCGGGATTCTTACCAATAGATTTTTATACAGGGACTATTTTATCAGGTAATCCATCTATATCACAAATATTGAATTTAGGATATGATGCTTCTTATATAATACCATTAGATATCCCTATCTTAGATTATTATCGTGCAAATTATTCATCACTGAATTTATTTAATAATGGATTTAATATTAATATATTAGCTAATAATTATTCCTTATTAAATTTTAAAAATGATAATGTACCTATTTATCAGATATATTTATCACATTTATATTTATCATCGGAATTTATCTTAGACGGGTATATACTTTCCGAATTCTATAATGGAGGAATACCTGTAGGATTTATAACGTCTTATTATTCATTAACAGATGTTATTAATATTGGATATTCAATCGAATCTATTGTAGTAACACACTATTATCCTGCAGCGGATTTTTTTAATTTACATTATTCATCTAGTTTATTAGGTGGTTATTATACTATTGCGGAATTATTAGCAGGTGGATATTCTAAAAAAGATTTAAATGTAGATGGTAATAATATTAATCAATATTGCTGTCTTAAATCAAAATGTAATGAGTGTTTACCCACTAAATTAGGCACCTCTTTTAATCAAAATCGAATTAGTAAGAAAGCATCCTATGCGCAAAGTATAACGACTCGTTCAGGTGGTTCTTATACAACTTCTTATTCGTCGTATACAAATACAACTACACCAGTACCGCCAGTATGTCCAGATACATTTATAATAAAAACAGTCATTGGTGGAGCCGCATGTAAAAGTTTGAATATTCCAACCAAAACGGGCGCCGCATTTTCCAATTTCATTCGTAATTATATAAAACAACAAGTTTATTTATATAATCCGAATGCTAATTCTTCAGAATTAGATAGTATTAATTCTACTGCATTAAATAATATTTATCAACTACAACAATCAAATCCAAATATACCAATTTATACTACAATTAAAAATTATTTTTATCCATAAAATGTTATTATTGCTTGTCTTTTCTGATATCTGGTCTTTTCTGATACATAGTAAAAGATTATTTTCTGTAGAGTCTATATATTTAGAAGAAATGAAACGTCCCCACCGTTCTGAAAAAGATGGTAAATATCATATTTCAGGAAAAGCCTATCCTGAATTATTCGGTTCTAGACAACAAGTCGTCAATGGAACTGCATATAAAACACAAGGTAATCTAGTTAAATCTCAACTTATGATGAATAAATGGGGTAGAATAGTATCTAAGAAAAAGCACGCTACCGCAAAGAAGGAGATGCGTTTAAAGAAGTATGGATATACTGCAAAGAAGGGTAAATTCGGGTATGTGAAAATCACACCAAAATCTGGTACACGTAAATCCAGAAAATAAATTCCAAAATATTTATATTTTATAAATATTTTACATGATTATATTCTATCATCGTTCATCTTTTCTCGGTGTTTTTCCATATGTCGATAGAAATACAATTTTCTTCTATGATGGAATCTCTCAAATAATCCAAAATGACTTTCTCAAAATATACTTTACTCACAATAATTCTCTCATTACTCTTGATCGATTTACAATATTTATTATACATATCATCAATTCTTATCTGATGAATAGAATCATTTAATACAGTTTCTAAAACATTATCAATATCTTGTTTTAGACACGATTCTTTATCCCATATAATCGATTTCATATTAAATATAAATTTCTCTCCATCTGTTTCTACATCAGGTAGAAAATGCGAAATAAAATCGATTACTTGATGTTCTGAAATATTTATACCTGGCGCCCATTTCTTAAATAATATAATAATTTCATCGATTTCATATTCGGAGAATTCGGTCGTCGGAACAATAATACTCGTCTCTTCCCAGAATCGTAAAAATCTCTCAATTGTCGGCATAAACTTACTGAAAATACCCGCTACCGATTTTGTAGAGGGATCATACATATAATTCGTAGAAAACCAATGAATACAATTGTTTTGGAAAAGTACGGTAGGTAGATTCTTCGATTCTAAGAAATGTTTCCATAGATATTGAATTGTATTCCATGGGCATATGGGCGCAGAGTCTTTTCTAACAATATATTCATCGCAAAATTCTTGCAGTAGAATTTGCGGGCTGCGATCTTTCAAATAAAATGCATAGCTCATTAATTCATCGCAATTTGAATATGTTTTTAAATACTCATCCGCAGATTCAAATCGTGTAGAATAATGTGCAGCTACGCAAAGAATATCGAGAAAATAATTATTCAAGAAGGGGTAGAAGAGAGATTCGATTTTAATAGATTCATTGATTTTTATTAGACGACATGCCGAATATTCATGTTCGTGATATTTATATTTAAACGATGAGGATGGATGTCGTCCAATATATAACTGTGCATAACTATCGATTTCTCTCAAAAACGTTTTTGCAAAACTCGGAATAAAATAAATAATACCCTGATTTTTTTTTAAAATATTATCGCCCATAATAGTTAAAAAATATTTGGTTTGGGTTTTAGAACTAAAAAATACGGGATAAAACATATCGATAACGGATTGGATGGTTTCGGAATTCGGGATTGATTTAAAAAGAGAGATATCTTTTATTTTTTTAAGTGTCGATATTTTCGTCTTTTGTTTCCATGTATGTAAATGCCGTTCTTTCGATACTTCTATGAAAATATTATTGAGGATATCTTCTTCTGCATATGGTTTATAATGCAGACCATCGTAATAGAAAAAACGATCTGTAGTAGGAGTATAAAAATAGGAATATCTATTTAAGAAGGATTGCATAAAACTATCTTGATCTTTCCCTTTTTCTTGGTTTTTTTGTGTATTTTTCTCTCGATTTATTTTGAGAGATTCGATCATTGATGGAAGTTGTTGGATATAATTTTCGATTTTTGAGAGAATTTGTGGATCGTCTTTATTTTCTGAATAAACTGTCGATAGAATAGTTACGAGTGTGTCTGGGGTTTGTAGGGTTTCTGTATTTTCTAAAATATTCATTCTGTTATGAGTTATTTATAAAAAGACAAATGGTTTTTATATGGTTTTATATGGGTTATAATTGATAACTATACAAAATTGATTTATATTTTCATTCTATTTTTGAAAATATAAATTCGAGAGAACAAGAAACGCGTGAACGAAAATGGGAAAACTGATTCTTCCATATAATCCAGATAATTTACCGTTTATAATGATATATAAATTTCTGTTTAGTTTATCGCCTTCAGATTTTTCGTCAGCCTATTATCACTTACAAAAAACGCATCGATTCCAAAAATTTACAATAAAAGAGACGAATAAACTAGCCGAATTATTTATAAAAAAGATGGATATGCAGCGTATACTAAATCATCGCGATGCAGCGATTGACGAAATCTTAGATATGACTGAATCGGATTTTATGAATCACCTAGCAAATAATACACTTCCAAAATATATTCCTTTACCATGTTATTATGTAATGAATACTCAGACCGATTATATCGGTGAATCCCGTGGAAATTTATATGCGAATAGGCATATGTTACGTTATATGTGTCCTAGTGATTTTATCATACAATATACGCAATAAAAACCATTTATATCGCAATGACGGATTTAACTTCTGTAGATTTCTGATAGAATTCATTTGTAGATAAGGCTTTTTTCATATATTTCGCAATCGCTAAATTCGTATTTAATAAATAGTCGGTTTCTATAACTGCAAACCATTCATATTTCGGTCTTCTAAGAATCTCATCGCTTGGAATATAGATACCATATATTTTAGAATCATCTATTTCTAAAGGCGCTTCTTCTAATAATTCTTCGATACGTATTGGCTTTGATTTTTTAGATTTAATACCAATTAATTCACCACCAATGAGAGATATTTTATTTTGATCAATAAGTGAAAGCGCTACTATATCAGTATCTCCTAAAAATTCATGTTCATTTGTGAAATGTGGATTTTGCGATCGGATTTTTAGATTTTTTACTAGTTCTAAAATAGTCGGGTCGTTTTTTTTCGACCCGATAAATCCAATATCGGGCATAAATAATCGTTTACCGATGGTAGAATTCGCGACAATATTTATAGACCGATTGATCTTTTCAAAAATGAATGGATTAGATATATTAGAGTCGTATATGGATTTGAGAGACTTTAGGCAGAGGAATGAATTTGGTACTACGATTCCACCATAGTAATAGACGAGTTCTAAAAGACCAATCTCTCTGTACTGAGAACGAAATGGTTCAGCAATATTTGGTAAATCGATTTCCCATGAGGGAATTAATTTACTAAAGGTAGCGTCATCAATTAAACAAATATGGAAATCGTCACCACATTGATTAATAATACTTTGAATAGTTGTATGAAGATATGGTTGATTTAGATCGGTTGTGTTTAGACCCTGTCCACTTGTCCAAGAGCGTGCATTGACTTCATACTTTGAATGAATCCAAATTTTAGGTTTACTATATCCATAAAGAGGTGAATCATTCAGTAGGTATTTTTTAATCATTTCATATTCATCTTGTTCTGTAGTGTCTAAACGTTCCTTTAGTTGATTACCAAAGTAACTAGCGATTCCAATAATAACAAGGGCAATAATATAATGGTTCATATTTTTAGAATCAAACATCTTCTTATATATTATGAATAAAATATAAGGTATTCCTATATTTTATTTTTACAAATACGTATAATAATTATATCTTAAAATAATATATAAATGAAATTTTTTAAACAGATATTTATTGGATTATTAATAATAATAATTTTTTTAATCATTCTATTTATAAAAATATTTAAACCACATATTATTGAAGGTGCGACAACAACCGCAAGTTCGACATTAGTACTATCTACTAACTCGTATACTCCAATCACATCATGTAAAACATCTGGTTCGAATACTTCAACAATTTCTACTAGTGATTTTTATTTTTATAACTCTACTAGTCCTAAGTTTTATCCAATCTTTTTTTTACAAAATAATTACGATTCGAATATAATAAAAAATATTTTTAATGATAATAGACCATATAATATTGACTGTAGTAATGTTTTATACTTTATTAATTCTAATACTAAAAATTATTGGTATCAGAGTAATAATACTTCAAAACGAATTCTATGTTATTTGAATAAATCTGGTTCATTGACTGATTGTTTAAAATATTTCAATGATAGTTTTACCTCTAAAATAACGAATGGTATACCAAAACCTGATATTACTAATATTAATATAAAATATAATTCTATTTCTACTAAGAATAATAATAGTGGTCAATTAACAATTACATTTATAAACGATTCTTCGGTCACTACTACTAGCCCAAAATATAATCTCGAATTAACTATAAATATTGATAAACAATCAACAACTTTAAATAAATTTGAAATAATATTGATTAATTATATGATTTATAACAAAACTATAAATACCGATTTTGATAAGAGTAGTATAAAATATATAGATTTATCCTATAATACTAGCAGTAATAATTACAATATAAACTTGTATAATAAAGAAAAAACTGTTGCTATTTCTTATAATAATTTTATAATAAATGATTTATTTACTATTGTATTTGGATTGTTTGCTGATAGTACTAGCGCGAATAGTATAATAAGTGATATTATATCTATTTATAATGTACAAGATCCAAATACGAATTTATACTTAAGAAGTGCAACAAATAATAATAAATTTTTATGTGGATATATACAAGATGCAAATAAGAATAAATCATATCCGTTTATTTGTCAACAAAAATAAAAAAATCAAAAAAATAGTAAATATTCAATAGTATATTTCGAAGAGTTATATTTTATTTGAGAGGTGAATTGTATCATATTATTTTTACTAATCTGTCGAATAATAGTAGTAAATGAATTATATGTTAATTCGCGTTCTGCATAATATCTTTTCGAACTATGATAATAATTTATTATTTTATTTAAAAAATCAGTATGATAGCCATGAAACAACATTTTTTTAAAAGCATTATTATCTACTAAATAATATTTATCTGTTTTTAAACATATTTTTTCTAATAAATCAAAAAGAATTTTAATAGGAATATCATTTTTAAAAATTTGTTTTAACATAATATAACAAAATAAAGTGTTTATATTATAGTTATAATTTTATTATTGATTTTATATATATACCTTTATAAATTGTTAACCCTTTACTTTACAGACTGCTACTAAGTGATGAAATTAATTCATGTATAGTGTGCTTACACAGTATACATGCTATTAGAAGAAAGAGTTAACTCCTTATTGATATATTATTCCTAATAAATTATTCGTAAATAGTGCTAATTCGATGGTATCCTCGTGTATTTTATGAAATGCAGTAATATATTTACATAAAAACGGAATAATCCGATATTTAATTTCTTCATCTAATATTTCAGTTTGTTTGATAAATAAAAAGAAAAAATCCAAAATATCAATTACGGAATATCCATTTTCCGAAATACTATATATGAGTTCAATTGCCCCTTTAAGATTTTTTTCTTTTAATTGACTAATATATTCTTCAAAGACAGAATCCGAAATAGATGAACACATTTTCACACATAAATCATAATCAATATTTTCGCCATAAATATATATTTTTTCCAAATAATTAATTAATGATCGGATAGAATATCCCGAAATAGTCATTAAATAATTTCTCATTTTTTCATCGATTTTTATATTCTCTCTCTCAATAATATAATTCATGGTAACTTCTAAATCCATTTTATTCGGTGGTTGTATTTTTAATATATGAACACGACTTTGAATGGATTCAATGACTTTCTGAATATTTGTACATACTGATATAAAATGTATGTTTTGGCTATATTTATCAATATAATTTCGGAATACCTGCTGACTCTGTTCATTCACCATATCAATATCGTCAATAATAATCATCTTTTTCTTACCATATATACTGCATTTTGACTGACAAAACGTCTTCATTTCATTTCTAAAATATTGGATTCCTTGTTCTTTTATCGTATTAACGAATAAAATATTGGTTTCTGGTATTATATCTGTTTTAGACAGACCATAATATTCACGTATAATTGCATATAGGAGGGATGTTTTACCAGTACCGCTACCTCCGATAAAAAGTGTATTTAAATCGTCGATTTCAAAGAGGGTTCTTAAAATCTGATTCATTGCTGGATCCAATGAAAACTCGTGTAAAAAATAGGGTTTATATTTTGAGATAAATGTTTCTTGTTTTATAGATTGCATCTTGTATTTTTTATCGCGATTTTTTTATGTATATTTATGTTTTATAAGATATTTTAATAGTATATTTTTTATTATAAATAAAGAATCTCTCTAAAATATTTAGGAAAATACGAGTAAAGAATTAAAATATAGCAATATTGTATATAATGGCTAAAACTAGAAATATTAAAAAAAATAAAACAAGACGTAGTAAACATAGATCTACTATGAAAAAGGGATATCAACAATTATTGAAATATGGAGGGTCTTCTTATTATAGAGAACCTTCATATAGAAAACCTTTATATAGTGAGTTTTATTCTGATAAAATACCAGAATACGCCAAGCTCAATGCAGCGTTAGATGATTTGTACTCGTCTGAGAGACATCTTCAACGATTAGACCCATCTCGTTACCCTCATGCATATAGAACTCGAGAAATAAATGTTGCAAAAGCGAAGGAAGTAGTTAAAACAACTCAACGTAAAGTGGCTAGTCTTAAAAAGGCGAATGCTTACGAAGAGCGAAGGTTGAGGGTTATATCTAAAGAACCCGAACCTAGTACAGAAGAAAATAAAGCTGCTGAAGCAGAATATAATGAATTACTGGATGCCCATCAAGGTAATAAAGGTGCTTTATATACTATCGATCGTGCTGTAGAATCTGCCAATGACGAGATTGACGACGAAAACAAATTTATCAAACAATTATACCAAAATAAAAAAATCGACGAAACAGATTATTTCGATTGTTTACAAGTTCGTAGATGGCCAAAAATACTCGAAAAAGTTAAACTCCGTCTTAATATGCTCTCAAACGATATTGCTCAAGCTACAGCTAAAGCTGCTCAAGCTCAAGCTAAAGCTGCATCTAAAGCTGCAGCTAAATATAGGTTTAGTAAATTATTTAAACCTAAATATGGTAAAAATGATATTAGAAATACTATTAAAGGGGATCATAAAGTAGGAACAATGTGGAAGAATACTTTAACTAGAAGAGGTAATATGAAGAAAAAATCTAAAAAACCTATAATTCATACGGCTGACGTTAGTATGGGTGTAGGTTACGCAGAAGCACAAGGACAAGCACCAGCACCAGCACAAGGACAAGAACAAGCAGAATATATAGACGAAGCAGCACCAGCAGCAGAAGCTGCACAAGGACAAGGACAAGGACAAGGACAAGGACAAGGACAAGGACAAGCAGCACCAGCAGCAGAAGCAGCACAAGGACAAGGACAAGGACAAGCAGCACCAGAAGCAGAAGCAGAACGAGCACAAGCACAAGTCGAAATTCAAAAATTGAGAGTTGAATCTCTTGCGTTATTAGAAAAGACAAAATTAGAAAGTGTAGAATTTTTTCATAAATTTGTTTCAAACTTCGAGCCTATGAATATGGAAGAAATAACTGTTTTAGAATTATTTGTTAAATTAGACAAAAACAATGACAGAGTAATAACAATTGGAGAAATAGCCATGAAAATGCAAGATAAGAATAAAGACCTAGACCCTGAAGAAAAGAAAGCTATAACCGAACTTATAGGATTTGTACCGTTTACAGGACAGGGTTCCGCTCAAAATCAAGATAATATCAGATTATTCAGTGAAATTGATACTAGTGATGAAAGAGAAATTGATATACAAGAATGGATGACCCGTTATTTTTCAATTGCTTATAAAATAAAAGACCGAAGCGAGTTGATGGAATTTATAAGCAGTAAACACCCAGAATTATTTACACGAATCTAATAATACCAAATGAACAAACGAAACATATATTTATATGCATATGCAGTATAAATAGTATTATTAAACCTTCTAATCGCATATTTATTACGTACTGAAGAATAATATTTTGAAGTGTTAAAATTTACCCATAATATGAATAAATTCTAACTAATTTATTAACCAATACTACTATGTAATGATAAGTGTAGAGATGAATACTATGTTATTATATGGAGAGCAATTTATAACCTACTACGCTTGGTATTATTATGAAATAACTAAAAACGAATTACTATAAGCACAGGAGTTATTCTTGTAAAGAGTTAATACCTTATGTAACCTCTATATGTAGGATTTCATTTATTCTTCTATCTCTGATATCTTACGTTTTTTTGGGTGTCTTACACAGTTCATTGATGTTTGGAATAACCTATCCGATTCAATAATATCCGCATATAATTCGGCAGATGTTTTTTGCTGTGCCTTTATTTCGTTGATTTTCGAATCTATTTCTTTCGTCATAGATTTTATGGAAGACCTTGCGGTTTTTAACCAATCCTCGTATATTGAATTTCTATCCTTATATTTCTCTCGATAATGTTCCGTCAATGATCGTGTAGTATTGGAAAAATCCGATCCAATATAACTCGCTGTTAAAAGTGTTGTTTGGGAGGATACTTCTGAAATAGACATTTGGGATATTTGTAAAACAGATATTTGAGAGAAAAAGGATATCAATTTTACTATCAATAAAATTGATACAACTAGTTTGTTTTTATGTTTTTTATGTTTTTTATATATTTGTATCTAATAAAATGAACAGTTTCAAAATTGGTGATATTATTTCTAAACCAACTCAATATATTATTTTATAATTAAGAGAACACAGTGATAAATCTCATGATGGATATAGTAAATCACTTATAGCAACATTGATAAAATATGATATCCAATTAGATTTTTCGATTAAAGAAGAATATATATTAGCATATCATCATTTAGGAAGCCAACCAATATATTTTGCAAAAAAAAATCCAATAAAACAATCTATAAATTCACTCGATTCAACATATATTTTTGCATATATTCGATTTTTTCATAGATAGATACTATATTTTTATAATAATTTATATTTTCATTCAAATCATTCGAATAAATAGAATGTAATTTATTTCTCAATTCGTTGTTTTCTATATATAATTTATGAATATCTATACTATTCATCGAAGATTTTATTTCTAATTCATTTATTTTAGATAATAAATCGGGAGTTTCCTTTTGATTTTTCTCATTTTTCTCGTATTTTTCTTTCGGTTTTCTAAAAAGGAAAAATGCTGTAAAGAATCCGCATATAGAAAATAACGAATATAATTGATAACTTTCCATTTATTTATAAAATAAAAAATGTTTATTTTATTTTATATAGTTTATAATAAAGAAAAAAACAATAATAAAAAGATTATATGAATCCTTTATATTGTAAAATGACGAAAACTCAATATGAAATTTTAGGAGTTGAAAAAAATGCATCTGAATCTGATATTAAAAAGGCATATCGGCAATTATCTTTAAAATATCACCCTGATAGAAATGGGAATTCACAAGAATCGATAAATCGTTTTCAAGAGATTAGTAATGCGAATGATATTTTATCCGACCCTGAAAAACGTAAACAATATGATTTTGATTTACAGCATGGAGAAGGGTCATTTCAACAACAAGAACAAGAACAAGATATTCATAATATTATTAATCAAATGTTTGGTGGTGGATTTCCTGGAATGGCGTTTAATATGGGAGGAGGCCCGAATATTCGTATTGTCCATAATGGGCGTCCTATGAATATGGGAGGAATGAATATGGGAGGAATGCATATGGGAGGAATGAATATGGGAGGAATGCATATGGGAGCTGGATTTCCGGGAGTATTTCCAGGTGATGATCCATTCGCTCAATTTTTCCAACATATTCATAGACCCCCGCCTATTGAAACAAATATAAAAATTACATTAGAAAAATCCTATTTTGGAGGGAGTCATCCAGTTACGATTGAGAGACAAACCATCATGAATAATATTCGTTCTACTGAAATTATTAATATTAATATTACTATACCGCAAGGAGTAAATGACGGCGAAGTAATAGTTTTAGAAAATCATGGCCATTCTATTAATGAATCGACACGTGGAGATGTACGTATTTGTTTTGAAATAATAAATCATGATAGTTTTAAGAGAGTAGGAAATGATTTATATTATCAAGTATATATTAGTCTAAAAGAGGCTATTTGTGGATTTAATATTTCGATTTATCATATTAATGGAAAAACACTATCTATAAATAATAATACAAATCCGACTGTTATTAAACCGAACTATAAGAAAACTGTACCAAATCTAGGTATGATACGTGATGGAAATTCTGGAAATCTTATTATCGAATTTACGATTGAATTCCCAGATAGATATTCGCCAGAAACGATTGGTTCATTGGCCGAATTATTATAAAAATATTAATTCTACGAAGGGAGGAAAATAATTCTGACGATTGAAAGAATAAAATGTGTAAGCGAAGTATTATAATTTATCCAATATATGGATAAATTCTAACTAAAGAGTTAATTTGTATAGTAATATTATTTTTTTATGTGATACGCTTACTTGGAATACCCGCATCTACAATATAAATCGAATTTTCGGTCATAATAATATATTCTTGTGCAGTCTTGAAAATCTTTGCAACAGGACTAGTATATTCCTCTTCGGATTTTACTAATAACTTTTCCTTATTATCTTTAACGCCAATAAGGACCTTTTTATCTAACGAGTGAGTCCAATAATCTAAAAGAATCGGTTTATCTTCAACAATACCTAGTTTTGCAGCATGTTGTAGTGTAGTATCTGATGGTAGTCGGTAATTTAATGGCGGAGTTTGAGGTTGAGGAGTAGCGCTCATTTATCTTGTAATAAATATAAAATATATTTAAATTCTGCTTTAAATACTTATTTGATGAATTTTATAAAATAGAGTATAGTCGAAAAAAAAATGTTTTTTAAACGCGCTGTTATTCTAAATTATTCCGAACAAATATTCCTAAGTTTTCCTAAATACTATTTTTCGTTATTTTCCAGATATTTTATTATAATAATCGGTAGAAAGCATTATTGCCTTCTTGCGAATTTTTGTCTTCTTTTCTTTTACCGAATGAATATCGCTTAATACTCGAATATTCAAATATTCATTTGATAAAACCATTTTTATAAAATCGAAAACGATACGTAGAATTGTTTCACTACAATTCCCTACAATAAGAACACTTCCTGTACGGAATATCATAAACGATATTTCGCTATATTTTTTAGAATCAATGAGTTCACTCATTTTCATTTTTCGATCTTCTACTAATATTTGTCCTTTTTGGCCATTTTCGGGCAAAGAATGATTATAATAAAATTTACATTTCACACCAGGATAACTGCATGGATCATAAGCGGATTCAATACCATATTTATCACTTCGTAATAATGTATATAATCTCTCACGATGAATATAAAATCCACAATTAAAATTAGAGTTAATAAGGACATTCTCTTCTTTATCGCACTCCATAAATAATATGGGTGTTTCAATATATGGTTGTAAAATATCTAAAATCATACGTTTTACAGTATCTAACAAATTTGCATTTAAAATTCCTGGGATTTCTAATTTACCTGTATTAAATATTTTAATATGAATTTCTTTGAATTCTTTCTTCTCTATATCATTATTATGATCATATGTTTCAGCACCATCCTCTTGGAAACGCACGATTATTGCAAAACAATTATAAAAAGCGTTTTTCACTTTTCCTCTACAATTCATAATATCTTTCTTAGACATACCAATTGTTATTTTTCTCTCGTCTTTAAATTTAATCCGCCTCGCCATTGGATTGTCGATTTGTTTTATAATATGTTCGGAATAATATGGTATTGTCGATAATCTATCGCGATATTCTTCATATTCTTCGCGACTTTTACTCACTATTTTCATCTGTTTTTTTATAACAGATTCTCTCGGATTCCAATATTCTGTTATTGGAATAAGCCAAAAGATACGATGAATATCAATCGGTTGATTTAAATATAGGACCTTTGTTTTTGTAGAAATATATAATTCGTCGCATTCGGGTAAATCAATATCCGAATGATCCGTTAATTGAGATACCGTATTCTCTCGTATTTCTTGTATACCCGTTTCCGATTCTTTATGCTGAGAATATAAAAATGTTTTCCATTCATCATCAATAGTGTTCGTCATCTATTAGTTTGTCTTTATATTATTTATTTCTATTAATTATATTATTTAGCTTGGTTTCTTTAAGTAAGTTCAATTTTATCATTTATTACAGAATAAATTTGTTACAGAATGAAAATAATAGATGAGTCGTTGATGAATATTGGTATCTTTTATATGTATTACAGTTTCAATAATATTTAAATAATCAGGTGTAATTAATTCGGGATTCTTTTTTATTATATATTGCGAATATCCAATAATAATGGTTAATTTATCTGTATTATATTGCTGACTAATTTTAATGATATTTTGTATAATATCATTTACCGATGTTTTTTTCTGAATCATTAAATGTATTTCTTCATATATTTCATCTGTAATAATAATATTCTCCCAATCATTAATTGTTTCATGTAATTGTATGAAATTTATCATACTGCGAATATCCGATTGATAGAGCTGTTGTATTTTAGAAATTACCGATGTCGATAGATGTAGTTTCTCAGAATCGGATACTTTTTTTAGAAAAGAATGTATATATTCGGTAGGTAATTGATTAAAACGGATCGATATAAATTCGTTTTTGAGAGATTCGTCAACTTTGGAAATATAGTTACAAATAAGGCAAAATCTCACATTCTGCCCACAAGTTTGCAGAAGATATTTAAGTGCTTGTTGGGCATTTTTCGTCATATAATCTACCTCGTCTAAAATGACGAATTTTAGACCTGCATCGAATAAATTATTCGTACGTACAAATTGATAAATCTGGTTTCGGATTATATCAATACCTCTCTCATCTGATGCATTTAAATGTATAATCGTACCGCGGCTTACTTCATTATATTTTTGCTGATATGCGTTTATAAGATTAATAATAGTGGTGGTTTTTCCTGTTCCTGGAGGTCCATAGAATATCAAGTTTGGGAAATAATTCTTTGATCTCTCATTGATAATATTTTGGAAAATCTGGCGATTTATATCGTCTAAAACAATATCTTCGAAATTTGAGGGCCTGTATTTTTCTACCCAAGGTATGGATGATTCGGAAGGACTCGAATTTTTCCAAGGTATGGATGATTCGGAAGGACTCGAATTTTTCCAAGGTATGGATGATTCGGAAGGACTCGAATTTTTCCAAGGTATGGAGGACGATGATTTTTCTGACATTATTGAGAGAATAATACAATACTATTTATTTCATTTTAGTATAAGTAAAATAGTAAAAATAGTAAAAATAATAAATAATAAAACAAAAATGGAATCAGAAAGTTCCCTTAAAAAATTGAAATCTTTTTTATAAATATACCGACTTTACAAATTCACCAACCAACTGAATAGTATAAGAAAATGCAACGTGTTATTAAGAGTTCCCAACAACCGTATATCCCAGGACTACATCCTGAGATGCCCGATTGGAAAAAGGTACGTAGATATACTGAATTAGTTACTAAACAATTTCCTAGGCTCGATGGAAAACCACTGGATACGACATCTGCTGCATATATTGCTCAGGCAATCGAATATGTCAATGAAGAACTCTCTGTGGATAAGATCAGAAGAGAGAAAGAATCCGAACGACAGAGACTAGCCTACGAGGAGCGCTGTAGAAGACGCGAAGAAAAGAAGGCAGAAGAAGAAGCCGAAAAACAAAAAAAAGAGGAAGCTCATGTCGAAGAGATGAAGAAGAAATATGGCTACGGCTGGGAAAATGATGTCGATGGAACAGATGATGACTGTAAAACTGCGTACAAATTGCGTTTAGAGTGGGAAATGGAAGATGAACGCCAGGACTATTTAAGTAGACAAGAATCTGCTCAATTACATAAAGAATTAGAAGAGCGCAGTAATAAAGAAGAACACGAAGATGCTAGTTTCAATTTCAGAATGCAGATTGAAACGAAAGGAATGAATCCTTCGGAAAAAAATGCGTATATCTATGAAAAGCGCCAACTTCGTCTTTATGAAAAATGGGATCGTTTGGACCAAGATGAAGCAGAATTCCAAGCCGAAGGGGACCAATGGTATCGTGCATTTGAAAGAGACATGAAAGAAAGAGATTCTAAAAAAGCGCGCGTTGCTGCTTACGAAGCATCACAAAACAAATAATTAGGTAGTTAGGTACTAGGTAGTAGGTAGTAGGTAGTTATAGGGACAGTGCTAAAAATATAATTAGCATTTTTTTACTAATCAATATAAAATTGATAATAAATATATAAATAATTTATGAATTATAATTATATTACTAATACTTTTTCGAATGTCGACCGAAAAATCAGGATATCTTGGAATTATTCTTGGACCCATGTTTTCTGGAAAAACAAGCAGGCTTATACAAATCTATAAAACACATTCCTATATTGGAAAGAAAATTGCCGTGATAAACCACTCGTCCGATACACGATATACTGATACAATGCTATCTACGCATGATAAATTGATGATCCCCTGCCTTTTTATTTCCGATGTAAAAGAGGCATGGCTCAATCCAAATTCCCCTTTTTATAATCAGCTAAGAGAATCCGATACAATCCTTGTAAATGAAGCACAATTTTTCACAGATCTAAAACAAATTGTTTTGGAAATGGTAGAAAAAATGAATAAACATGTTGTTATTTGTGGCCTCGATGGTGATTTTAAACGTAATCCTTTTGGAGAGATTTTATCTTTGGTTCCTTATTGCGATTCTGTTGAAAAACTCACTTCTCTATGTGCACAGTGTAGAGATGGTACACCAGGAGTATTCTCAAACAGAATATCGAATGAAGAACATCAAGTTGTAGTTGGGTCAGATAATTATCAACCTCTATGTAGGAAGTGTTATCTTGGATAAAAATGTGGAAAAACAGAAAGGCGTTTTTGAAATTCACAAAAAACAGAAAGGCGTTTTTGAAATTCACAAAAAACAGAAAAATCACTTTTCTAAAACAATATAAATAATTTTTTGTCTATTCGTTATATGTCAGAACCCAAGACGAAAAAACCGAGAAAATCAAAGAAACAACCTGAAGACGAAAATATTCAAATAGAAATAGTTGAAGAAAAAGAATCAAACGAAACCAATGATATAAAAGAACCCTCTAAAAAACGTGGCCGAAAACCAAAAGGTGGTAAATTAATACCTAACTATTCAGATGAAGAAAATAAAGTTCTCCCTCTTCCAAATATTATTTTACATCTAAAATGTTCCAATACAGATTTATCTGATTATAATACACAATTCGATACACAAATTACAGATCCACTTAGTTATAAACCACTGCCTCCACCTGAAATTATGACCTATAACGATTTCGATAAAGACTCTACCTTTTCTACTGCCTTTTCAAAATATGAATCCGTAAATAATACAAAAAACTTTGCATATTCTCAAACACAACCACAATCACACGATTCTAATATGTGTAAGAGTTGTTCTCAGATGAATGATACGAATTATAACGATGATGCAACTATTTTAATGAAAGATATTACTATGAAACTTAAAAATCTACGTATACAGTTCTTCAAAAATACATTAAATGATAAAAAATCCGCATGTTTTTGGTGTACATATGAGTTTGATTCACCACCATGTTATATTCCAAAACAAGAATTTGAAATGAATATTACTGGATATGGTTCTTTTTGTCGACCAGAATGTGCGGTCGGATTTTTAATGAAAGAATCTCTCGACGATTCTACGAAATTTGAGAGATATCATCTTTTAAATCGTATTTATAGTAAAGTGTATGGATTTAAGAAAAATATCAAACCTGCTCCCGATCCACATTATCTTTTAGATAAATTCTATGGTTCTCTTACAATTCAGGAATATAGAAAACTCTTAAATTCCGCACATATGTTATTAGTTTTAGATAAACCACTCACGCGTATTCTTCCAGAATTACACGAGGATAATGAAGAATTTATTTTAAATATTTATGGAACTGCAACAGAACAAACTAATCAAAAAAGCGGTGGTATGTATAAAGTAAAAAGACAATCTGATAAACAACAGGGCCAGACAAAATCATCGATTATGAAGAATAATTTTGGAATTACGAATTAGATTTTATGAATTATATGGAATAAATCATAAAATATATAAAAAGTATTTGGAATGAATATTATATTTTAGAGATGATTTCTTCACATTTGATGGGTGGTCTAGGAAACCAATTATTTCAAATATTTACTACTATTGCATATGGTATAAAAGAAAAGATGAAAATCGTATTTCCTTTTTCAGAAACACTTACTACGGGTATTGAGAGGCCTACCTATTGGGGATCATTACTCTCTCGTCTAAAACCATTTACTGCTGGCGAAAAAAATAATCCTACAAATCAAGAAATATATTCTTGGAAAACTATTAGAGAGAATGGATTTTTTTATAATGAACTACCCAAAATTCCAGAATCTATGAATATAATATTATATGGATATTGGCAGAGTTATAAATATTTCGATTCTGTAAAATCTATAATATTTCGTTGGATTAAAATCGACGAATTAAGAGATCATGTTCTAAAAGAATATTCCCATTATTTTAATGGTGAAGCACAAATTAGTATGCATTTTAGATTAGGTGATTATAAATTACACCCAGATTGTCATCCGATTTTACCCAAAGAATATTATTATAATTCTTTGAAATATATTAAAGAAACCCAACAAAATAATTTTAGTAATAATATTACTATTAAAGTGCTCTATTTCTGCGAGACAGAAGATAATGATTCTGTTTTAGAAATAATCGGTTATTTACAAATGCTTTTCGAGGATACTGTTTTTATTAAAGTAGATGATACTATTCCAGATTGGAAACAAATGTTATTAATGAGTTTATGTGATTATCATATAATTGCTAACAGTTCATTTAGTTGGTGGGGGGCATATTTAAATACAGATATATCTAAAATCGTATGTTATCCTGATCGTTGGTTTGGACCAAAAATACTGAATGGTAAAAATCATAATGAATTTGTAAAAGATATGTATCCATCTGATTGGATTCGCGTTTCAATAAATCAATAGATAAAATTGAAATAAAGAATTGGATTTTATATAATTCATAAAGTATTATATTTGATAAAAGAATGGCTAGTTTACTGAATGAATTTATGCGAACTGTTAATAAAATGGAGAGAAAGGCTCTTTTAAAAGATTCGTTTAAAAGTTTAGAAAAAATACCCCTTTTTATTGTAGTATTAAAAAAAAATAAGGAATTAGAAAAAGAAAATAAAAGGTTACAAAAAACAATTGTTTCATTATGTAAGAATTTTGCTTTAGGAAATTCAATTGATTCGAATTCGGAATCTGACAGTGTAGAAATTTTAGAAACACCTGAAAAAGAGAATATTGTCTATACAATTGACGATGATTGCGAGTTATTCTCTTCTCCAGTAGAGAAAAAAATAAAGACTACTATAGTTGTAGAGGATATGCCGATTACACTTAATGGAAAACAATGGAGTCTTACAGTAGAGAATGAATTAAATACAGATATCAATGATGAGAATGCCTCTGTAGATGATGATGAACAAGAAGATGAAGTTGAAGAAGAACATGATGAACAAGAAGAAGACGCTGCAGATGAAGAAGTAGAAGTAGAAGAGACTGTAGAAGATGAAGTAGAAGAGGAAGAAGAGGAAGAAGAAGCGACTGTAGAAGAAGAGGAAGAAGAAGTAGAAGTAGAAGAAGACGCTGTAGAAGAAGAGGAAGAAGAAGTAGAAGTACAAGAAGACGCTGTAGAAGAAGAGGAAGTATATGAAATCCAAATAAAAGGAAAAACCTATTATGTTACAAATGAAATAAACAGTATTATTTATGAAGCCGATGCAGATGGTGATATTAGTATCGAGGCAGGGGTATATAAGAATGGAAAACCAGTATTTAATAAACGATAGTAACAGTAACATTTGTAAGCGATAGTAACATTTGTAAGCGATAGTAACATTTGTAAGCGATAGTAACAGTTGTAAGCGATAGTAACATTTGTAAGCGATAGTAACATTTGTAAGCGATAGATATTCATAACAGTAGTAAAAAAATAAAAACAAAATATTATTTTTTGTTATTGCCTCAATGGCTTAGTGGTATAGCACCAGTCTTGTAAACTGGCGATCCTGGGTTCGATTCCCAGTTGAGGCTTATATAAAATATGATTTTATAAAATCGTATTTTTTCATCCATTATTTTTCAGTATAATCGTATTGTACTTCTTTTTTTACCACCCTGTTTTCTAAAAGTCCCCGTCTTTTTAAAAGGCATTCGGGGTTCATTTACTGGTATAGATTTTCTATCTTCTGTCATACGCGCGGTTTTTGTTGTTTTCACTGTTTGTTTTTTATCATCAATAACAGATGCAGTCTCAGTTTTCATATCAAAATAAAACCGAAATTTATCTAATAACCATGGTTTTCTATTTGGTTTTAATAATTCTTCCAGTTCTGTACCTAATTTTTCACCATTAAAAATACATGCAACTTTCGATTTATTTTTATCATACACTTTTCCACCGATTACATCAACTCTTAATTGAATAACAGCACTACCACTCTGTATTGAAAATCCAGTATCAATTAATGTAAGTAATTTATCATCATTCATAGCTGTTTCAGGAATCATTAATTCATTAATATCATTTTCCTTACCACGAATATAGTCATCAAATTGTTTTTGTAAAAATATATTTGAAGAGGATAACAGTTTAATCTGTTTTATTATATCCGTAAATTCTTTTATTTTTATATATTCTGGTAGTCGCTTTATTCGGTTCATTTTTTCAGTATATTCCATTTTTTGTAAATCGCCATAATTTGATACATCTTGGAATTCTATATTGGGGTCATCTAAAAATTCTTTTATTTCATAAAGGGTTATTAATTCGGTTAATTTCTTATTTAATTCACCAATATTTACATTAATTTGATTATTTCTGTTTTTTTTATCATTTAATTCACGTAGTAATTCACGAATGGTTTCTGACGAATTCCTTTCAAGTAATGCATATAATCTTAAAAATTCTTTTGCGTAATTATAATTAAATGAACTTGATAATGACGTCGCCATTTTTTTTAATGACTCTATATATTTACTATATTCTTCACTTCTCGAATAATAACGACTAGTTGTTATTTTTATGGATGTTTCGGAAATTGCTGATAATGTATTTTTAAATTTACTTTTAAAAAAATCATATTCTTTATCTAGTTTTTCATGTTTTTTAATAGATTCACCAATACTCCATTCAATATAAGTATTGTATTTTTCTGCTAATTTTTTATAATCTGGGTGATTATAAATATCATTTAACCATATGATTTGTGTTATCGTATTTATTCCATTTATATTTAAATACGAATATTTTTCACTAGTATCTTTTATTCCAACTAGTATATTTAATAAAAGAGGCATAATTGTGGATAAAGAAAAAGAAGAAGAAATTGTATTTAAAAATAATTCGTCGTATGTATTAAATGTTGTATTATAATATTTTATAGGGAATAATATAGTTAATGTTAACATAATATTCGCTCTAGCAATCGAGTTCTTTTTGATCATACGAGTTTTGGTTTCTTCCAGTTCCTTTTTCCTTTTTTCTTTTTTTTGCGCTTCATCTAAGCCAATATCATCTGTTAGATCACACTTGAATGCTTTATTTTTCTTCTTTTCGGCAACACATTTTTTATATCGTTCACTCTGTATTTTACTCTTCTCTTTTAGCTTTTTATATTGTTCTTTATATTCAGTCGTATCCCTTAAAATAGATAAGAAGTCCGCCTTTCTAAAGAAAAAATCGACTTGCGCTTGATAGGGTAGTGCTTTCAATACAGCCGTCGGATATTCAATTTCGGAAGTAAAATAGGGGAGATTATTATAACCCATTTTTTTTACTGTATCAGAATGAAATGTTGATAGATTAAATTCAACCGGCTCTTTTTTTCCTGGTACATTAATATCCATCATCATTCTTAATGTGATTTCTTTTAAAATTGGATCTTGACCACTAGATCCTTGTATTAAAGAATTACTAGTACTATTCGTACTATTATTTTGTATTGGTTGATTAATTGACATATAACAAAGTTAATATATATTGAGATATATTATCAATATATTTTGTATATTTTAGATAGAATTTATACAGAATCTACGTTTTTACTTTCTAATTGTTGGTGATAAGCCTTTGCTTTTTCTAAAACAGCTTCAGCACTTCTTATTTCTTCCGCCGTTAAATGATTTTTTGATGCGTCTAAAAGTGAAATATGATAGTCTGTAAAGGATTCAGGTAAGCAACAATATGAGCTATCTTCGTTAAATATAAAATCAATACAAATAATAAATAAAATTGTGATTACAGTAGCAATATATATATCACGTGTACCCATCCAAGATATTGCAAATACTAATATATCACGACTAAATGTATGTTTTAGATATGATTCTACGGTTTTACTTAATTTTAAATTTACATATTTCGACGCAATGTTTAATACAATAATCATTAAACCTGCAAATATTTTACTGTGATTTATTTCCATAATATGATTATGCATAAGCATTGCTACTCTTTGAAAAAAATCCGATATAGATTTTATTTTTTTAAAGGTAACTGGTTTTGTTTTATGAATCGGTGCTCCTCCTACAATATTCATTTTTATTTATAACTTCTATATTACTTAGTGATAAGATTTTTCCAAAATATAATATTTTAGAAAGAATAGTTTGCATATTGACTACAGAGTTAATGTCTACATGATACTGATGCGAATCCTTCCTTTACTCCTGTAGAAATAATGGTATCTGAAACATTAAAATCGCATGTAGAATCACAAATATTACATTTATCACTTACATAACTAACTTCTGGATAAATATGTTTTGTCATATCAATCGGTATGTTTTGATTTTTTACAGTTAAATGCCCTTTTTTACAATGTTCTCTTCTAAATGATTCTTTTTTATCTTCGGATATTTTTAAAATAGGTATTTGTCTCTCATATTGACTTAAATAAGACATCGAATTATTGGTTGCTAATAGTGTGGGCGTTTTTATATCTTCCATATTTTTTTCTATTGAATTTAGTCTATTCGGTGTATTTATATCAGAATATTCATACCTATTTATCATGGATTCTACAATATCCGATTGATAATATAAAATGATGAATGCAGTAGCTAATACCCCATGTAAAATATTAATAGATGTATAAAATAACACTATGAATACTGCAAATAATTTTCCTAAAACAGTACTACTAAAATGTATAAATTTTTCGGTATAAGAGAGTAATGTAAATAATAGAATTATTGGTATAAAATTTAATACTATCTGTTTTATTTTCATCTAAAATATAAATTATATAATAATCTTTGAGAGATTTTTACTACCGAGAGATTTTATCATATCGTAAAAATATTGCGGCGGTCTATTTATAATAAATAAAATCTATGGAATTTCTAAGTAAATAAATACTTTAGAAAAAGATGTCTTCATTAATTGCATCTGCATCTCCATGGAATAATGATATAAATGATACGGGTACTCGAAAAAGAATACCGACGATGCGAAAAACAGCGAAAATACGTCCCTATGCAGGTGATACGATTTCTCAAGCGGATGTTTCAGAAACAATCGAATCAATGGCCAATATCGATGATACAAATTATATGAATGATTCTCGAACGAATCGTGTAAACGAAATCATCAACCAGATGTCAAATGTAACTCCTGATAATGATGGAAATAATTTGTCCGATTTTAAACCACCTCCTATGCCTGAAACAAATATTAGAAAAGATATTCAGCCCCCTTCTGTTCCAGAGAGACGAGATGATAGTTCTATAAAAATTCCTAAACCACTATCAAATCCATTTATAAATACAAAACCTTTAGATGAATTAAATAGCTATCAAACAGTCTATGAAAATCAGACGAGGCCTTTACAACCCTATTATTCAAATACGATTTCAGGAAATAATTCTTCTGTACCTTCGTATGATGTTCGTATCTCAGAGAAAATTAACTATATGATACATCTTTTAGAAGCACAAGAATCAGAACGAACTGCAAATATTACTGAAGAATTTATTCTATATACCTTTTTAGGCGTGTTTATGATTTATATTTGCGATTCTTTTAGCCGTGGTGGTAGATATACTCGATAATTCAATTGTGTATCTAGTAAATAACTGCATATAAATAATATAAAAATTTTTTTATATTATTAATCATGACTATGACTACACATGAATATTATAATTTTACAGAGCAGTTTCATGTTTTTGAAGTCGATGAAAGCGAAATAATTATGGAAATAAATATTTTATTCAAATATTTATATGATATTATACACTTACATGTTTATCCATTTATTCTATTTATAATTATTCGTAACATAGAAAACAAATTATTTACGAGATTTTTATATAATTTATCCTTTATTGTTTTTTCACATATTTGTTTTCTCTCCTTTTTCACATCTTTTTCAACTGAACATTATCCATATAATTGTTCAACAATGTCTATTCCAAAACAAAAATTACATACGGATATATGCAAAGATAATTTGGCGGCGGAGAATTCGTATTTATTCCGATTATATACTATAGTTTATTATATTTTTATTGTGGAATTCCTAGCCTATGGATATCATCGCATCGTTCATACTAGATATTTTTCGTATCTTCATTCGCATGATTTTTCAGGGACATCCTACTATTATTTATTACGTAATAAATCGGATATAATAGCACAATCTATATATATTTATTATCCATTATTGATTGTCCCTATAAAATATTCCGATTTTATTCTCATTTATTTTTTATATATTTTTATTGGTTTTTTATCCAATACCTATAGTTTCTCAAAAATTCATACGGATACTAAAAAATATAACTATGCGTTAGGAATACCTATTTTTGATATTATTTTTGGAACCTATTTATCCGAAGAAAGATATTTACTAATTCAGCGATAGAATTGACAATTCATCTTGTCTATTATTCTTCTGGTACTTGTCCCGTCATTTTCGCCATAATTAAACATTTCACTAAGACATCGGTTACCATTATTAATTTCGCATAACTTATTAATACATGTTTACATATGTTCTTTACGGGCGGATGTCCTAAAATCAATGTGTTTAAGATATTCACCGATTCAGAATCACATACTTTATTCTCTTCTAGGAAATATACAATTCCTGTATGTAACATCGACTTATCCAAGTCTTTAGTTACAGCACCATCAATATAATATAGATTGGTTTTCTGACGTAATACCCTTAATAGAAGTGCACGTAATTGATTAAACTCTTGTTGAACTACGGATCTACGATCATGTAAATCTGTTAATAACGACGATGGATTATTTTTAATAAGAATTTCTAATTCACTCATATAATCAATAATAACTGAATTATCCGAGGCATCGCCTACCATCGCTAAATCAGTATGAAATTTTGTTCTCTCAAGACTCCATCCAATATTTTGCCCTAATTCACCATATACTTCTGTTAGTAATACAGACGTAGGAATGGGCGGATTTCCTCTATTCTCCGGGGTTTCTAGTGTTTTATTAACTTCCGGTTTACTCATTTTAAATAACATAAATTCGAACTATTTATGTTGTTTTATCTAAAATACCATAAAACAAGATTCTGGTGAAAAGGATTGTTTTGGACAAACATAATTATAAAGATAATAGGCCGATGGATTTTCACCGATTATATTTCCAGATTCTCCAATATATCTCTCCCGAATTTCGCGATTTTGAGAGATTCCTTCTATTAATAATATTTTAAAAATCGTTGTTTCTCTCAAAATATTCCGTAAACTGTGTAAAAATCCCATATAAAAAAGATCGCCAGATTTCGTGTTTCGGATAGATCCACATAGAATTAAAAGTGCGCCTTCTGTTCCTCCATCGAATTGTGTTCTAGAATCGCGGAAAAAGTAGGCCGAATATACTTCCTTACCTTTTTGTATAACGAATACTTTTAAGATACCCCCATGAATAATGGACGAGAGATTCTGTGTTTCGGCTATTCCAAAACATTGGAATTGTGTTTTGGAAATCTCTAAGAAATCTATGAGAATTTGGATATTTCGGCGATGAATTGGAACTAATATAAAGTGGGGCGGTAGTTTTCTTATACGTTCATTACGAATATATACTATTGTACTTATATACGATACCAGAGGTACGATTCCCTCACTCAGACTTGTTTCTTTCTTAAATAATGATATTTGTATGGGCGGTTTATTCTTTTGAATCATATATGTATTCATGTCTTTCTTCCGCTGATTATATTCATGAGTGTGTATTAATTCTCTCGATATATTTATATTCAATTCACTTTTCTCTCGATTTACAGTAATGAAATCTAAAAAATATGCCGTGGTTTTATTATTACTATTAAAAAACAAATCGACTGCCCTAGAAGTAATACAACCTACCGGTTTTTGAACTATATCTATTGTAGTTTGGTCTGTTATTAATGGGTCCATTGTTAGACTACGTGGTAAGGGTATACATACTTCTTCAAAATAGAGAGAGATATAAGAAGAATATGTTTGGCCTGTCATATAGGTATCTAAATTTCCTAAATGGAACATATGTATTGCAGATTCATCGGGTATGGAATAACTCTGTATGAGATCGACGACTTGTTTCTTTTGGATTTCTGAGAGATCTAAATAATGACTTGTTTTGATTTTTTTAGAATTATAAAACCGCGTTTTCACTGGATAACCAGATTGAATCAGAAAGGGTTCTGAATACCATGAACGCCAAAAATCATAGGTATGGTATACTGGCTGGGTATTCCAAAAAGGGTATTTCAGTTTGATATATGCGAAAATAGATATAGTAAGAATAATCGAAAGAATCAATAGATGAAGGGGTAAATGGTCGAAATTATAATGGACCCCTTCGAATAAAGTAGGTATCCACCGAAATATACGATATACGTATGTATATAGATTCGTAGATAACCGAGATAAATAATAGAATATGTTTTGGAAAAAAGAGAGAATCATCGGTTGAATAACCAAGAGAAATTGGGCTTTATAAAAAAACGAGTAAAAATAATAATAAATATATTATTATATTTATTTCCTATATCCTATATCCTATATTGTTATATACCGTTCATCGAATGATCCTCGTTGTGTTTCATCAATAGTAAATATTTTACATATTAGAATATTCGTATAAGAAGATGTTCTCATCTTCCATACATGTTCAATATGGTCTTTATCTATGTATATGTTAAAAATATCCAAAAAATTTTTATAATGACTTCCAACGACTTCACACCGATCTCTATCATTTTGAACTAAACAATCATAGTTATCTAAATCGTAGTTTTTCAAATATTCTTCGAATTCTGGAATAAAAAAACGACCCGTTATTTTAATTATAAAATTTGATGTTTTTAATAATTTTGAATGATTAAAAGCATAATTTATAGCGAAAATTTCGTGTCTTCCTTTTGAATTTGCGTATCGTATAAATTCTGTTTCAGATAATTTTGAATCATTGAACACAATCACTTCAAATCTATCTTTGAATTTTTCCTTTTCTTTATCTAATTCGCGAAAATTATATCCGCTATTCTCAACTAAAACAATATTCATTTGAGTATTATTTAACCATTTTAAAATGGATTTTATATATGTTTCTACTCTAGTTTTAGAATCTCGTTGATAGATAATATGAATATTTTCATGAATATTCACGGTTGTCGTCAAAATAATAGTTGTCATTATATTTTAAAATAATATAATTATTATTCAATTCTACCCAACAAAAAACCACGAAATAAAGAATTTATCGATCTCGCTTTTTCCATATTGTCCATATGCTGTATAAATATTTTTTACATGATAATATCTATCAAAATACCAGAAAGACAGTATCATTAATAATGCGATTATCAATTGAATAGTAACGATAGTAGACAATATTTTCCCGAAAAATATAAAAGAAACCATATTTAGGAAACTGGAATATACGATGGTATGAAATAGAATCGATAATACTAATAATCTAAAATTCTCTCGAGTCATTCGTTCTAAAGATATTTTTGGATCTGTAGAATGTAAACCCTTGAAGAATTAAAATGGCGCTTCGCAGTATATTTTAATTCTTCACTTGTATAAATATAGGTTTGTAAACATACTATGTAATGATAGTGGATAAAATAATGATCTAACTATTTACTCTTTCCCCCTTTATTTAGATAAATAATAAATATCTATTATAGAATATATATGGAAAACCGTAAAACGATTCTATTTTTAGGAAGTCTATTTTTAGCAGTTATAGTGGTTGGAATGTTATATGTTGATTTAATTCAAAAAAATATAGAAGGCGTTGAAAACAAAAAATGTCCTGATGGTAGTGAAGGTCCAGATTGTCCTAACGTTACTAATCCTGAAACTCCTGATATACCCGATACTACAGTTACTATGCCTATAAAAAATTGAATATTTATAAATGACCCATTTACTATAACATGAAATCTTCACCGATATATTTTACACTATTTCACATTTCAAACACCGACCTTTAAGGGTCGGCATCTTTGTATGTGATTTGGTAACTCTTATTTTATAACCGATAAATCGGCAATTGAAAGGTTAAACTGTTTATTAAATTCACTTTTCGTACCTCCATTATACGGTACTGCATATTTTGCATCCAGTAGCCATTTATTTATATGCAATGTATCTAAATAAATATCCGCTAGAATTCGCCCATATTTTTCATTACCTACGTTCTTTAGCTCCACTATTTTACCCATTATTTTATCGTGAAGTGCATCGCGAGCGACTATCGCGATCTCCTTTTCTTTTTCACAGTGTCCTTTTATTTCGGGTGTATCGATGCCTAGTAGTCGAACTTGAAATTTATAGACAGGCGATTTCTTATAAGGCAGCTTCGCTGCGATAGTAATAGTATCTCCATCATATACTTTGATGACTTTACCTCTAGTGACAGGAATAATGAATGGTTCAGTGCTTTTATATTCTGCATCTAAAATATCTTTATCCAATACAGATTCATTATACCTATTAAATATTGTTGAAATACAAAGACCCATTTTATATTGTTTTTAAATTCAAATTATAAAACAATCAATTTTATATTGTATTTTATAAAACGCCTAGTTCAATCTCTCGAAAATATAGAGATATTCACCTGGTGAATCCATAGATACTTTACCCTTTATAATAAATCCAGTATTGGTCGCCATTTTTAGAATATCATTTGGATTTTCGATTTCTAAAACACGCTCATTCTCTCGAATATTCTTTGTAGCTGTATCCGTAAATGTTTCTTTATGAATAACCGTATTACCATTAAATCGAAATGTCGAATGATATGTGAAATCGAGAAAATCAATCAATGTATCTGTAATTCGTGTTTCGGAATATTTATTTACTTCTCCATCTAAAAATCCAGGATTTCCACCAGGAATAACTGTATCAAATGTGTCTTTATCGATGACTTCAACGATTAAATATCCATTTCCTTGTAACCAAAAATAGGCGTTTTTAAAAAATTGTGATTTATCGGTTAGTTCATAGATCGTCTTTCCTGAACAAATTATATGCGTAAACGATCCACGATCATATGTAATACTATCTAATACATCCCCACATTTGATTGGAGCACTTGGAATACGCTGTTTCGATTGATCTACCATTGCTTGCGATTTATCAATACCATATGCTTTATATCCATTTGCACGTAAAGCACCTACTAAAGAACCTGTTCCTGATCCCACATCTAAAAACGCGCTATATTCTTTATTCGGTTGGGTCATAGAGATAATTTTCCCCATCATATATTCGGATTTTTGTATAGGAAGCATTAGTTTATCATATATTTGGGAATAAAACTCGTCATAGGAATCCGTATTTTCTTTTAAAATATATCTGTCTTGTTGAGAGAATCCTTCTTTACCACTAGGCGAATATCTACGTTTGTATAGTATAATAATGGTTAAAATAATCGCTAATAATAATAGTATCTGAAATATCCGATTATTTCTACTATTGGAAGTAAATACTGATAGTAGTCTCTCAAACATTTCCTTTTCTGATATATAATTATAAAATATAGTTATATATTGTATTTTTTGAGAGAATATTGTCTCTAAATAGTATACTATTTATTATATATTATATATAATTATGAGTTTACCACAAATTCTAGCACTTTCTTTTACTGAAATTATAGGCGATGTTGCGCTTAAACAATATGCAAATGATGAAGGATTAATATATTTAGGAGTGGGTATAGCAGGATATATTGGTGTAGTTATTTTATTGATTATTTCTTTACAAGATTCGTCTGTTTTATTAGTGAATAATGCATGGGATGGTACTAGTTCTATAATTGAAAGTGTATTTGCATATGTAGTACTAGGTGAGAGATTCGATAATTATTTACAATATTTTGGCGCTTTTTCAATTATTATGGGACTCTATTTATTGAAAATTCCGCTTTCTAAAACACATCCCTTTCATATTCCTAAAAATGATTCGAAAAATATGTAATATAATAAAGTAATATGAAGTCCACCTATTGTAAACCCTCAGTAAATAGGAAGTCCACCTATTGTAAACCCTCAGTAAATAGGAAGTCCACCTATTGTAAACCCTCAGTAAATAGGAAGTCCACCTATTGTAAAC
>Ga0136644_10000171_pt1 | contig 50152 bp, 50 predicted proteins | sample C_130820_EF_Meta_FD_94780 | JGI IMG/M metagenome (GOLD analysis project Ga0136644, IMG submission 94780) | Freshwater microbial communities from Lake Croche, Canada to study carbon cycling - C_130820_EF_MetaG (v2) (version 2) | ecosystem: Environmental > Aquatic > Freshwater > Lake | place...
CATAAGTATATGGAATAATATGATTTATAATGACATCAAGAGGGATTTTTCTAAGTAACCCAGGGTCCATTTAAATAAGACTACAAAAAATTGAATAATATAAAACGTGCACTAATATTCGTTATAATGAATCCACCGGAAGAACTATTTGGACAAGAACCGTCTCTAGCACAACTAATAGACTTTGTAAAATATAACAATGAACATTTCAATGATTTGTCATTAAATGCACTTGACAACTATTATAATGCCGCTAACACTGTTGGAAACGTAAAAAATAAATATTATTTAGGCGGGCAAATCGCTGTATCGATAACTGACCCCATAACAGAAAAATTAATCGAAAAAGTAAGGATTGCGGACAAAAAAAGTCAACAAGAATATGGTGAACCTTGTAATTCGTTTGAGTTAGCAAGCATAGCTAACGCAAACCGATTATTTGAAAACATTCAAGATATCATAACTAGATACTATGAAATCAAAATTCATGAATTATATAGGCCACCACAGAATGGTGACAACGGCGGAAAAATGTATCAGAAAATCGCCGAACAAACACTAATTGGTAAATAAATTATTGCGTCATCAATAATGCGATAAGAACAAATAAGAGTACAAACGGGAATAATACTAAGAACCAGGCAAAATTTGGCGCACCGGCTCTGCAAATTAAATTTAGTACCCATGTCCAAAATAGAACATAAAGGATTTTAATGACAAAAATCATAGTTGTGCTTGTTACGTCGCACGAATAAGAGCCGAGACAATAGGTATTGCCCAACCCATAATTTTGATAAACCATGACAAGCAATAAAATAACTGATAATACTAAATAAGTATACGCGGGAGTACATAAATTTCTTAATCCAGCAACAGACGCCATGTTAATATATATTAACGCGCATATTTTAATATATATATTATATCCTAAACTACGTATATTCGGAGATTATGCTAACGGATGTGCATAAATATTCAATGTTGGTTGAACATATGGCGCTGGGTCAACAACAGTTGTTCCATTTATTAGTTCTCTACCAAGGATTGCTCCATCAATTGTTCCGGTATATTCAATAACGGTAGGATTACCTCCTTTCTGAACCTTGTACTTAATTCGCTTCAAATATTTTTTTGCACGTTTAGTTCTCTTGCCCCCTTTAATATCTGGCAAATTTCTAGCAGAAATAGTAGCAACACTAGGGTCGTTACTATAGCTATTCATCTCATAATAAGAGCGCAACGGAATGGGTTGAAGACTAGCCGCACCATAACCTCCAGTTTGACCCTGAAGCCCTAATTGACAAGGGCATCCGCCACCCAAATATAGGTTTCTTTTTACTGTTTTCGGTCGTCTTTTATTTTTTCGCACAGTTTTACGACGATTATTGGTTCGCGCCATAAAGTATATCTTTATAATACGCATATAAAAAAATAAATATTATTAGGTGAGGCAACTGCTTATTCAATATCCACATGGGTCAACATATGTCGACGACAACAAACATTATGCAAGCCCAAATCGTCTAAAACCGTTCCTTCCGCGGTTTTTTCAACTTTATCTGCGGTCAAATAAACTACCTTGTCCACATTAATTCCTTGGGATAGCTTAAGACGGCGCACCTCATTTTGGAAGTAGCGATATTTGTCTGCTAGAACATTACCGCACGTAAAACATTTAACTGGAATAATCATTGTTGAGAGTATATAGTTACGTAATATTATCTTTATACGGATTAAGTTCAATTTTTTGATTTATACACCCTTGAATATTTAAAATGGGACGCCCTTTGGGCGTCTCACTAGATATTTAAGGGCAACGTTACCGATAAATCAATTAAAAGGCAAACCGCCACAGGCGGTTTGTCCCATTTTAAATGTTCATCGGTGTAAAATAAATCTATCGATATATAAAATAGGTGTACTAATGAATAAACGAAACATAATAATATTATTATCCATACTTTTTATAAGTTTAGCAATTGGACTATATGTAATTGGATTTAAAGAAGGTCTAGAGCAAATAAACAAGGGCATGGATGTAAATGTAGGAAGTTATTTAAGAGACAGAACTGGCAATATAGTATATGGAAATAAAGGAGCAGTCATTATAAAAAAATTAAATAGCAAAGGAATTGTTGAGAAAACAAACCCTGACATTCAACTCGACGCTAATGGATATGCAATATTAAATTCTAAAAAACAAGTTCAATATAACCCGACAATATATTTATTAGATGCGGATGGCCAAATACAGTTAGATGAATCAGGAAAACCTAAATATAATCCTAAATATGATGCAGCTGCGGCAAGCATTGCGTCTGCAAAATACAATTCAGACAATGTCGATATTGAATATCACCAAACTGAAAAGGAAATCGTTGACCAGACAGGCACTGGTGATTTAAAAATCAATGATATATACGTTTTGAGTCCAGAGGTAATAAAAGCACGTGAAGCCGCTATGATTGCATATAAAAATGCATTGTCAACTGGAGATGCGACAACAATTGCTACTGCAAGTGCCGAATTAGACGCGCAAAATAAAATATTCAATCAATCTAATTTAGATTTTATGTCATATCAGAGCGCAATAAGTAGCGGGGATAACAACGCCATTGCGCAATCAATTGCCACAATGAGTACTAATCCATACTACATAAAAATCTCAAAAACAAATGTACAGGGTGATATCAATTATTACGACCCAACTACATTTAGATTTGGTGCAGCTACTTATGTTCCCAATTATGAAGATAGTGTATATCTAAGCCGCACCACCGGCCAATCAACTGTTGGAGAAATTCTAAATCCAGCATATATGTTGGGTGGTGTTTGTTCATACTATAAAGGTCAGCCCGACCAATTAGAAGAGGCGTGCCAAAAATTAGATAAAAATACGTGTGCGTCAACTTCATGTTGCGTTTTATTAGGCGGCTCCAAATGCGTAAGCGGCAACGAACAAGGGCCCGCCGTAAAGTCAAATTTTAGTGATATATATGTGCGAAACCGCGACTATTATTATTTCCAGGGCAAATGCTACGGAAATTGTCAATAAAAATTATCATATTCTAACGAAGAACAAACCCTTTAGTCGTCTTCTTTTTTATCATAACACTATTAGTAGTTGCATGAATCTTATCATGACACGCCTCACAAACTGATAACAAATTGGCTACATGATTCTTATGAAAGCTACCAATAAACCCATTTACATCCGCATTCTTCTGTGGATTTAAATGATGAGTCTCTTCACCCATCTGATTATTACATATTTCGCACTTTCCGCGCAACTTTAATGAATTATAAACGCTGGAAGGACTCGACAATTCACCACGGCTATCTGGATAATACTTATTCCGAATCCTATATGCCAAATCCAAAAATTCTGGTTCCAAATACAATGATTTACAGACTTCTAGACCATAGATTTTCGGCCCAGAACCATCTTTTAGCTTACGGTCATACACTAAACAATCTAATGCCATATCATATGTTACGGACATGTGTTTCATTGACAGCTTATGTAAAGCCAAGATTTCTTCGTAGTTAACAATCTCATGAAAATGCGTAGCAAAAATATAAGATGAATGTTTTTCATTAAGGGTCATTAATCCGGCTACAAAAATACTGAGTGCGCTCTCTGTTTCAGTACCGGAGCACAATTCGTCGCCTAAAATCAAACTATTTTCATCCGCCATCTTTAAAATAATACGGAGTTCAGTCATTTCAACTGCAAAAGTAGAGAGACCCTTAAATAGATTATCGTTACCCAATATCCTAGAAAAAATAGCCGTGTAGGGTTTATAAACAAATTGGGAGCAAGGCACAAACATTCCCGCTTGCGCCATAATAACAGCAACGCCAAGTGCGCGTATCAAACTAGTTTTACCAACAGCATTCGTGCCATATAATAAAACGCCATCACAACTATTGACTGAGCCTAGTGCCAAGTCATTCGTCACATAGAGTTCATTCTGTTGAATATGTTCAATTAGCGCATGTCGCAAATCTTTAGCGTCAACAAATGATTTATCCGAAGCAGAATTTATTTGAGGGCGACAATAATTGTATTGTTTTGCGACATATGTTTTTGACTGTAAAACATCGACTTTTGAAACATAAGATGCAAGGTTCTCCAATTCACCATAAAAATTTGATTCCAAATTAGTCAATACGGCTAAATACGCCTTTCCAATCAAATCATTCATGATGTCTTTATATCTCAAAAGAGCAGCACAGGTTTCGTCTAATATTTGAAATGTAATCTCTACCGAGCTGGACGATGCCTTTGTAAATTTGACATCCTTAATGGGGATTTTCAAACCACCATCGAGTTCTACATGGCCACCATCAATTTTACCATGTGGGGCCCGACTAGTGAGTTCACTTTCAAGCGCTTTCTTTAACAAAAGAGAACGTTTCGCAGTAATTTGCAAACAAACGCCAGATTTCTCAGTTTCATGGATTTTCACATATTCAGTATCACCAGAATGCTCCTGACTTTGTATCAAGCCATTAAAATATTGTCTAATTTTATTAAAATTCTCCTGGTTTTCATTATATTTTGCTACCGCTTCATCTAATGGTACGGAAATTCCAGGTTGAATAATATTTTCATCAAATGTGTTCATGGAGGAAATTGACTTGCAAGAGTCAATCACCAAATGTTCTCCAATGAATTTGAGAATCTTGGAACAAACATTATCAATATATTGGAAGCTAGCTGTTCCATTAGTATCAAAATCTCCGCACAAATAATCAGAAATGGCTCGATGTTCAAATAAACATATATTGGTCTGCTCAATCACCTTAAGACTTTTATGAAGATAAGCAATAGACGAAGGATAAACCTTTTTAATCACGAGTTGGCGGCATATCTTTTCAATATCTCGAATCTGTGCCAGCTGCTTTCTAAATACATCAACAAAAAAATAATTATCATCAAATAGCATCGATATCATCTTATATTCGGTTTTCAACCACTGCTCATCGAAATTGGGATTTAAAAGTTGATATTGAAATCTGCGCTTACCCATTGGCGAGCAACACTTATTCAAAAAAGATAAAACACAAGATAGTTGCGATGATTTCTTAGAATCCGAATTACCATCGTAAATAATATTAAGTTGAGAAAGAGTATGATTAGCCAATATCATACGGGTTGATGTATTATTAAATTCAGGAATTTCGATTTTACGAATCAAATCAGGATTATGTTCCTGGACGAAATTCAATAGATAGCAAAACGACTGCGTGGCCATATTATGTGTGCGAAATTCACTACAAATATCAAATGACTCTTCACCGAAAAACCCAGATAAAATCTGTTTTATGTACTTTTGATTAGAGCATCGAACTGCCTTTTCGGATTCAGTAGGAACAGAATGAATCATCTGTGCTTGAATTCCAGTTAATTGAACAATGGTATCTTGTTCCTTCTTTTGAAATGGACTCAATAAAATAACCTCACTAGGTGAAAAAATAGACACATAACGTTCTAGCTCATCAAATGTAGTCATATTCATAAAAAACTGAGTTTCATGTTGGAACATCGACGACTTTCCCGTAAAAATATTAATAACAGATACGCCATAGACAATATTATCACGACCACCATTATGGGCCTTATATGTTTCAAACCAAATACACATAATATGATTTGTAATCTGTGGAGAACTATCAGTATCACAAGATAAATAGGTTCCTGGAGAATAAACGCGACTCAGTTTGCGCACGATATCCTTTCCATTTTTTTCTTGAACAATAACTGGAGCAGTATATCCATTTTCACTCAATTTCAATAAATACTTATCTAATGTAAAATCGCGGAATCCGGCCATTACAACCTGACCTCCACCATATCCGATTTTCTTTTCTGATATATTTAATTGGCATGTATCAGCAAAATCCTCAATTTGGCTTTCGACAATATCGCCCTGTGCATTTTTTATGCCATATACTTCAAAAAATGCACCAACTTGCATCAATACAACGGTGTTTTTTCCATATTGACTCTGAAAATTCTTAGTGTGTTGGAAATACTCTTTATAAATACTTGAATCAGCATTCGATTTTGACATTTAGACTAGTATTTATTGCGTAGAACTATTTATATAATTTACTTAAATTATATAAACTTCGCGCTGATTAAGATATCATTATAACGATGAATGTTTATAACAATCATCCCATTTATTTTGTCTTAAATAGACGTACCCGTTAGATAACAAATATTCTTTAATTTCAGTCCTTTTTGGTTCAATGTGATTATGTTCAACATCAATTAAACCAAACTTATATTTATTGAAATCAACTGATTTTAATATTTCTAATTCGGTTCCTTCTGTATCTAATGATAAATAATCTATGAATGTAGGTGCGTTAGCTGAATCCAATAAGTCATTTAATGTAATAGTTTCAACATCAATTGTGATTTTATTAGAATCTACCTTAGTTTTCCATTTTCCTGTTACATGTTCACTTATTCCAGAAATCAAATCACACCCTCCTGCTATATCAAATTGTATAGTTAATTCTGATTTATTGTAAAGTGCTTTATCGCTACATATTGAATTTGGTCTATTTTTTATTAATTCTTTAAACTGTTTGGGAATTGGTTCTGCACAAATGCCCTTCCAGTTATATTTAGTTTCTAATAAATATGTATTTGAAAATACAATGCCATTACTAGCGCCAATTTCAATAAAATAACCATCAGTCTTATGATTATAAAATTCTAAAACTGCCAAATCTTGTCCTATTTGCGAATATGACATGATAATATATATATTATCAGATAATTATTTCAATAGTTTCACTATGTGATATGCAATGTTTGTTGTAAACATCTATCAATAATTGTTCATAGGATTCCATAAACTCACTAGGGGTCATAGATACCAGAAATTTGGTTCCAATTGTTCGTTTATACTCGTCAATGCGGTCAACATCACCAACCAATGATTTTACCAATTCAATATATTGCTCTGGCGTATTTGTAACTAATTCATTGAGACCTGCGTTTTTTAAAATAGAACTACTGACATTATGTGCATGACAATCTGAGTCGTAAAGTGTTACAACCGGTAAAGAGTTATAAAGTGCATTACATGTAGTTGTTGTTCCAGAATATGGAAATGTATCTAATAAAATATCCACCATAGTAAAAAGTTTATTATATCCTTCATTCGTAGTTTTAATCATTAATAACAGTCGGTCTTTTGATACGTTGAGTTTATTCATATAATATGACTTTCGCTCATCCAAATCATCATACGATTCTATTTTCATTAATAACTTAGTATTAGGACAATCATGCAATATTTTTCGCCATGTTTCCAAAACAACCTTCGAATTTTTCTTTTCATTATTTAATGCTCCTAGAAAAATAATGTCTTTAGTTTTTCGCGGCAATAATGGTGAATCTTGGTTTATTGAATCATATAATAAGAAACATCGCGGCATTCTAATAAGTGTCTCAGAATACTTTTGTTTAGTAGAAGGATTATCAGAAACATCGTCGGTAATCCTATATTTAATTGCGTGTAGTCCACTAGTATTTGGATAACCTAAATAAGATATCTGAATGGGTGCCGGATTAAGTGAAAAAATATCCAACCGACTACTTTCTGTATGACCATTTAAATCAAATAGTATATCAATTTCGCAACTATTGATTAAATCCGCTGCGTCAAACTTATCCAGTCCAAATATGTTAAAAATATTTACGTTAATATCGCGATATTTATGCCAAATATCTTTACGGTTAGAAAATAAATATATTTCAAAAAGTTCTCGATTATGATGTTTTAATACTGGCAAAATAAAGTTCGAAACAGCATGATGTGTAAAATCACTCGAAACGTACCCCAATCTGATTTTTGTATGGCGGCGATTGTTTGCATGTGAATATCGTGTAACATTTGGTAAATAATCGTTTATTGTGAGAGCACGTTTATAATGCGTGACTTGGTCTACATTGGCATAATCAGAAAGTGACAATAAGTTTTGCAATGCAGTTAGCTTTGACTTTAAATCCAAATTAAATTTATTGCACAACTCGAGTGCCTTTTCCGTATATTTTAAGGACTTTTCATGGTCTCCCAAAATAGCATAAATGTGCCCGGCATTCAAATAATTCGATTGTTTCCATGTCTTATCATGTATTGTTAGAGACGGACTCTTGGATTTCTCGCTTATAATATATAATAATTGTTTCAAAATATCCTTATAATAATATTCATTATACTTACACTGAACGAATATGGTTAGAAAACGAATATCGTTCAAAAAATCACCAAATGGCCGATGTTTATTCATTTCAATTACTGTTTTAGAATCACCGCGTTCATGCAATAAATTACACAAATCAATGAGGTTCTCAATATTATCCGGATTTATGTTATACGATTTTTGATGATAAGGAATTGCTTTCTCAGGATTAACATCTTTAAACGAATAACCCATATAATAATAGAACGCGGGGTTATTTGGAAATATATCTATCAACTTAGTTAGGATATCTTCTTTAACGTTTAGCTCAGTCGTATTAGAATATAAATGCATGCCAACATTTATTAATTGTTCATTCAAATTTGGTTCTTGTCTTACGCGATTATATAAATAATAAAACTGGTCCATTGTTTATATTTACACTGTTTATAAATATAATCTGTTTGTATATTTGTATTATTTATAGAGAATAAAATATATTGACACTATATAGATGGAAGCTTATACCGAAGCTATTGCTGTTACAGATATAAAACCCGCTGGAATTTACAAGGTAACGACTACCAAGTCCTCATTTTTAGCAAAATACCAAGGAAAGAATAAGAATGACCAGTTACATTTTATTGACCAGGAGACGAACCGCTTAGTGGTTTTGGCACCATCTGACCACATTATCTCCGTGCACGGCAAAAAGTAAAACCGTATTTGCAGTATTGATAACATGCATTAATCACATGTTATCAACAATTATAATTGAACAGTTTCATCAAATATCGAATGAACATCCCTATCATGAGTAATGACAATAATACACTTCTTATATTTTTTACACCTTTTCGCATTGAAAATGCGCAAAGGCAACGTTACCTTTCACTCATTTACGCCCACAAAGTGGGCGTTTTGAATGAGAAAAGGTGTAAAATCGCGTATTAGTGCAATTAATTCACGTTTTAATTCGGGGTCTAGTGCATTCGTTGGTTCATCCAAAATCAATATTTTCGACGGGTTAATAAGTCCGCCAATACAATGAACACAATTGTGCTTACAATAAATTAAACTAAAAAATTGAATAAAAACCAGATTCTAATATATAAAAGTAGAAAGCTAATTAATTAAATGGATGGAAGGATGTGCCCGGATGAAATATATTATGATATGAACGATTACGGGTTTTTCGTGGATATGGAGACTAATATGTTTTTATTTGAAGAGGTTGATTCAGATTTAGTTAATGTTGAAAAAAAAAATATTGGCGAAGCAGCAATCGTCGATAAAACGCCATCAAACAAATTCGCTAGTCTACAAAACATGGTTTTTATTCATATTACATATTTGGTTGGCGTATCTTTCCTATGTTATAAGTTATGGTTGAAATGACAACAAAAATATAGACAATAAGAGTATATGTCAGAATCAGATTGTGAAATCGTATCATCAAGAGGAATTATGAAATCTTGTAACATTTATAGTTCAATGCCATTATCGTCTACACAAAAAATAATAGGATACGATTTTACAAAATTAAAGCATGGAGACTCGGTATATATATGTGGGTCAGCATTACCTGATTTTATTCGCAATTTTTTCCCAAACATAAAAACCAGTTTTGTTTTAGTTACTGGGGATTGTGACTTAACGTGTCCAATAGACTTATTTCATAACGCATCAGATTTTATAAAATTTATAGAATCTGAAAAAATTATACATTGGTATTCTCAAAATTGTATAATTGGTCATCCAAAAATAACACAGATACCAATTGGTATGGATTATCATACAATGTCATTAAACGACCACGACTGGGGAAATATGTCAAGCCCGCAAGAACAAGAAAAACAGCTCATGGAATTAGCAAAAACTGCAAGGTCAGACCGAATTCCGATGGCATACGCAAATTTTCAATTTCAAATGGAAACGCGCTACGGTGACGACCGCAAAGATGCCATTAAAAATCTTCCTAAAAATTGCATTTATTATGAGCAAAAACCAATCAAGCGGGTTGATTCATGGAAAAAACAATCTGAATATGCATTTGTAATTTCACCAAGAGGAAATGGGTTAGATTGTCATCGAACATGGGAGGCTCTTATTCTAGGTTGTATACCTATAGTTAAAACGTCCCCATTAAACAAATTGTTTTCGGGATTACCTATTTGGATAGTTGAAAAATGGGAAGATGTGACAGCGGAATCCATGAATAAAAAAATAGAAGAATATAAGTGCACCAAATACAATATGGAAAAATTAAAATTGGCTTATTGGACAAACAAATTCTATGCAACGCCTCCATTCATATAATTATAAAGGAGGTTCTCTGGATTATGATTCTGTATTTCACCACAAATCATAATCGCGCTCTCATACATTTTACGCAATACATCATTCGGCGCAGTAGAACCCACTTTTATGAAACCGCGCTTCATTAAGTACGACTTTATTTCTTGCATATTCACCTGTTTCAACAACTGTTTTTTTGTAGATATGTTATTACGTATCGTTTTATTAGAAACAAGCACTGAAATCTTTGGTAAAACGCTTGATTTTCCCACCTTATATGTTCTGCGTTTCGTCTTCTTTTGCTTCATTTTTTTAGGACGCATATTACGCTTCAACTGTTGCAATTTAAGAGCTGTTTGATTCATTTGTTTTACGCGACTAAGCGACTCATTAATTCGTTTTTCTACGGCATCACTAGAACCGCCCATAATAGGAATCGAAGTAACCGCATTATTAGAAACGCTATTTATATTATTAGGCACGCCACTTTGATTTATAATTGTGCCACCACCGCCCATAACGTTGGGAACATTAGGCAGTTGCTTTCTAGTTTGGTTTATATAATTACGGTAAGTCGGCAAAGAGCCATTTTTTAAACAACCATATTTGGGCGCCTGCGCGGACGGGTTTATAATAACAGGTGCACTATTAGAAGTAACAACCGGTTCGACCACATTCAATACATCCATGGCTGGACGAAGAAGCATAGAATTGGTATTCGGATTCGGATATTGCTTCAATGTATAATTTTTGATTTTATCCGTTTGCTCCTTCTTTTCAGTGAGGTTCTCCATAAATAGGCGCGCTTCTTGGAATTCTTTATTAAATTGGCTATCATCGGACTTAGATTTTATTGGCGATTTATCTTCTTCAAATAGGGTTTTATATCGGTCTTCTTGGTGTTGACGTATCATTTTTAATATGGATTTCTTTTTCAACGTATCGTTTTTCTTCTTTGGGGTGGCCTTTATTTTTATACCGCCACTAGTGGACTCATCTTTTTTAGTACGCTTTTTTCTTGTAGTATTATTTGAAAATGAAAATAAATCTGGATTTATTGTTAATGTTTTCTTGTCACTCATCTATATAACTTAGACATAACTAATTTCCTAAATCAAACATAAATGCCATGCATAAACACAGGTTGTTTTTTAATATTTTTATTCTTCATAAAAACCTCATATCCGTCTTTCATATCAGACAGAGCTATTTTTTTACGTAATTCCTTATTTTTACCATAGATGCGACGACCATGAGAAATCTTTACGTACGTCAATAAAAGTTCCATGTCACGCCCAAAATGTTTGAAATTTGCCAACTTATCTTGAAACCAGCGTTCTACGATATCGCCTTCGTTCTCAAATTCCCAGTCAATTTCCCTGACTTTCTTCTTAAATATATCCATCATATCTTTTGCCCCATAAGCTTCCATCGTAAACCGCCAAATAAATCTTGATTCTAGCCCGCGGTTTGCTCTAAAAAAAGTATCATTTAATTCGTCTTCATAACCTGCAATTATTACCATCAAATCGTTTTTATGGTCACTCAATGATTCGCAAAGTATATCCAAGCACTCCTTCGAATAACTATCATCACGTTCACTATTGGCCAGTGAATATGCCTCATCAATAAACAAAACGCCGCCAATACATTCATCAATTACCTTTTTTGTTTTAATAGCAGTTTGACCCAAATATCCCGCAATCAAGTCATTCCGCGTAACCTTTTTGAATATATTATTTTTTAATATGCCCAATTTCGAATACATTTTACCAATAATTTTCGCTATTTCCGTTTTTCCAGTGCCTGGAGGACCATAAATAACGGTATGTTTAAAATCGCTCGTATCCTTTTCTTTTCCCACATGGAGCTCTTGAACAAAATAAATCAATTGTTCCAAAACTGATTTCTTCATCGACTCCATACCAATCATAGAATTCAATTGTTCCAACTCGACTTTTATATTATGAAGTGATTTCAAGTCAATATTATATTCCACGTCATCCTCGTATTTATGGGAACTTATAATAAATAACATGTCGCTAAGCGACTGCAAAGACACATCAATAACCGTGTTTTTTGTTTTCGGCTTAGATATTAGATTTGGCAAAACATTCAAATCCACTTCGTGTTGATTTTGCCAAATAAAGTAAGGTGATGTATTAGTCGTCTGTGTCGAACTAATTTGAAACGGGTCGTTGCTTATATTCCAAGTGGATGCACAATAATTCGTATAGTAATTTTGCGAAATATCAATTGGTTCTGGTCTTAAGCCAGAAAAGCTAGCATCGCCCAAACTTGTATCATTAAAGTCGTTACGAATAAGCAGTTTTAATATGATGTTATCAAAATCATTATATTGTGTGATTTTATCATATGAATCCAAAAAATCAATAAATCGGTTGGGCATAGTTTACAAATCATACGAATTTCTATTTATCTCTATTATTCATAATATAATGTATAGTGTGCATATTTTTCCGTAAAATATGTATTTCGCAAAAAGATTTAAAAAATTGAATATATGATTATATTAACTATTCGATTATACACGTAATCGAAAATGATGAGCTATGATTTAAAAAGTGAACCGACTACTACAAAACCCGCTGGCTCTAAGAAGTCTACCGGCCAAAAACTAAGAATCAAACCGTCCATGGAAAAAACAATGATTGCCGATGCCATTGAAATGGAAGAGAAAATCAAAAAGCATACTGATTCTATTGCGTCTGCTTTGAGTTCTGGCGAAAAGGCATTATTGGAGCACCTTGGTAAGTATGTGGAAGAGCCTTTCACTATTATCGAGTCATATTTCGACGGTCAGCACCTTGAACGTCTAGTTCGTCATCAAATCGAATCATATAACCATTTTGTGAACTATCAGATTCAGCGCACTATTCAGATGTTTAATCCAGTAACTATCCGCTCAGAGAATGACTTCGTCTTGGAAAAGGATAAGTATTTTCTGGAGGTATTTATTTCGTTTACTAATTTCAAGCTTTATCCGCCACAGATTCACGAAAACAACGGTGCTACTAAGATGATGTTGCCACAGGAAGCCAAGCTCCGCAATTTCACTTATGCATCGACCATGACCGTGGACGTAAATATCAAATATGTTGTTCGCAATACTGAAAACATGGATGTGCCAAAGACGATTGAGAAGGTTCTACCAAAAATTAATATTGGAAAGCTACCAATTATGTTAAAGTCGTCGGTTTGTGTACTTACACAAAATAGCCATATTTCACCCGAATACACCGGTGAATGTTTTATGGACTGCGGTGGGTATTTTATCATCAAGGGGTCGGAAAAGACCGTATTGGGACAAGAGCGTGCCGCTGAAAATCGCGTATATTGTTTTGATGGCAAAAACACTACGAAGTGGAACTGGTTTGCCGAAATCAAGTCCGTACCCGATTTCAAGTGCATTTCGCCAAAGCAAATCGAAATGATGATTTCCAGCAAGAATAATGGTTTCGGAAACGGCATTTATATGACCATTCCACGCATCAAGCAACCCATTGAGCTCTTCGTTGTATTCCGCGCATTGGGCGTGATTAGCGATAAGGAAATCGCCAAATATATTCTGCTCAATATTGACGACCCTAAGCAGAGCGATTTGTTACAATCGTTGCAGGCGTCTATGATTGATGCAAATAAGTATATGACCCAAGAGGATGCCATTAAACATATTACTTCATCGGTCGCGTACACGCCACTCAATATGGACAAGGAAACGGGCATCAGAAAGAAGCGCGAGTTTACTATTGAGGTTCTTGATAATGACCTCTTCCCACATTGTCAGACTCTCCAGCAAAAGTTGTATCTTATTGGATATATGGCAAAGAAGCTGATTTATACTAGTCTAGGTCGCCTACCTCCCGATGACCGAGATTCATATGTTAATAAGCGCATCGAATTGACCGGAACTCTTCTCAATAATCTATTCCGCAATTACTTTAATAAGCTCGTCAAGGAAATGCAGAAGCAGATTGTCCGTGAAATTAATACGGGTTCGTGGCGTTCTACGGAGGACTATGAAAATATTGTAAACATGACAAATATTTATAAAATTATGAAGTCGACCACGATTGAAAATGGAATTAACCGTGCGCTTTCGACTGGCGATTTCAGTATTAAACAATCAAATAGTAGCAAGGTTGGTGTTGCCCAAGTGCTTAACAGATTGACCTATGTTGCAAGTTTGAGTCATTCGAGGCGAATTAATACGCCTCTTGAGAAAAGTGGCGAATTGATTGCACCTCGTAAGCTGCATAATACGACGTGGGGCTTCTTATGTTTGACTGGCGATACTGAAGTTCTAATGTCAGACAGATTGACCGTTAAAAAAATCAAGGACATGAAAGACGGAGACAAAGTGTCAACTGTTAACCCGATAACTCTGTTCGATGAACCGTCTGATATTCATTCATTCTTTAGTAAAATGCCAGATAAATTGTTTGAAATTACGACAATAAGTGGAAGGAAAGTTAAGGCTACAGCTAATCATCCATTCCTTGTAAATAATGGAGGAAAGTACGTGTGGAAAAACTTAGAAGAACTAAATGCTGGGGATAAATTAATAACTCGCCACGTAACAAAAACCATTTTAGACACAAATGAAACGATTGTGAATATTAGCGACACGAGAGTGCTAGAACACTATAAACTTGAATTATTGGAATTGAACTTGTTAAATGTTGATATTCCTACTTATAAACTAAAAATAATTGCCAGACTAATCGGCGCATTAAACACTGATGGTCATTTGTGTGAACGAATTGATAAAAATAAATATTATTATTCAGCATCATTTTATCTAGGCGAAGATGCCGATGTGTTTCAAGTTGTAGACGACATTTCGGCATTAGGTTTTGGTAATTCTTCCGTACAGCGTAAGACAACCAGATTTGATGATAAGGTTTCAGGAAGAACTACCACATATAGAACTTGGGAAGTTAGTAATAGTGGGGCATTTGCGCACTTTATGGTTCTTTTGGGAGCATTCATTGGAAAAAAAACCAACACGTCAAGGTTTATTCCATCTTGGTTAATGAATTCCGAATTATCTATAAAAAAGGAATTTCTGTCTTCATTTCAAGGTGGCGATGGTTCGCGCCTGTCATACCAGAAAAACGATAAGACATGGAAACCGCACATCGGCATTACGTTTCAAACGACGCATAATGATTATTTAGAAGATACTGTAAAATACATGTCACAGATTCAAACTATGTTTCAAGAATTTGGAATAACCTCTAATATAAAAACAACTGCCGCCGACGATGACAAATCCAAGGTATGTATTGTGTTTGAGAATAGTTCAGAAAACCTTGCAAAGTATGCGGATGTTATTAATTATACTTATTGTGAAGAAAAACGCCGCGCTTCTGCTCCAATTATTGAACATCTCAAAATAAAGGAATTTAATAAAACCGTTCGCAACGAACACTATAATTACGTAATCGAAAATCATAAAACCGTAAAAATTGCCGACCTAATTGAAAAAACTGGGTTGACTGAAAACCAAATCAGGAAGGTCATATCAAAAAATAAAAATGGAATTCGCCAAACAACGCGTTTCACAACAGATGTTATTTACGAAACATTTATAAAGGAAAATCTCGTAAACAATGGGTGCGTAAGCGTCCCCATATTATCAATCCGCGAAATTGAACCAGAATTAGTATATGATTTTACGACTAGAAGCGATAATCATTCATTTGTCGCCTCGTCTTTCGTTACACATAATTGCCCCGCAGAAACTCCAGAGGGGCAGTCGATTGGTGTAGTAAAAAACATCAGTTACATGGGACATATTACTATTCCGACGAATAGTTCGTCACTATATGATTACGTAAAACCACATTTGCTTAGCGTAAATGATACGCCTCCGGAGCAACTATATGGTAAGGTAAAGGTATTCGTAAATGGTGCATGGCTTGGCGTTACCGATTCGCCGATGGAGCTATACCAAGACATGAAAGACAAGAAATATAAGGGCATCATTAATATTTATACATCAATCATTTTCGATTTCAAGACACTGGAGATTCGCGTATGTAATGATGGCGGGCGTCTAACTCGCCCCGTATTGCGCGTAAAGAATAACAAGGCCATTATTGACCGTTCAGTCATTGAACGCCTAGCTGACAAGGAGCTATCTTGGAACGATTTGCTCACGAATTGTAAGCTAGACGAGTCCGTAATTGAATATATTGACCCGGAGGAGCAAAACTTCGCAATGATTGCTATGAAGTGTAAGCATGGGTATCTTCAGGATATTGAGCATACGTTTAACTATACTCATTGCGAAATTCACCCGAGTACGATTTTTGGAGTATTGGCATCATGCATTCCTTTCCCTGAACATAACCAAGCTCCGAGAAACACATACCAATGCGCGATGGGTAAGCAAGCCATGGGTGTATATGCAACCAACTACGACCAACGCATGGACAAAACAGCATATGTTTTGAATTATCCGAGTCGTCCACTAGTTGACACTCGCCTTATGAACTTCATTCATTTAAACCAAATCCCATCTGGCACGCAGATTCATGTGGCTATTATGACACACACGGGATATAATCAGGAAGATAGTGTCCTTATTAATAAAGGCTCACTCGACCGCGGTCTGTTCTTAGCTACGATTTATCATACCGAAAAGGACGAGGATAAGAATATTATCCGCGATGAGATTATCCGTTGTAAGCCAGACCCCACAAAGACAAAGGGCATCAAGTTTGGTAATTACGACAAACTAGATGCGAATGGATTTATCGCTGAAAATCAGTTGGTAGAGAATCGCGATGTTATTATTGCTAAGACAATTCCTATCAAGGAGAATCGTAATGACCCTACAAAGACGGTAAAATTTGAAGACCAAAGTAAGACATTCCGCACGACCGAAGAGACGTATATTGATAAAAACTATACGGGCAGGAATGGCGATGGTTATAATTTCGCCAAGGTCCGTGTCCGCATTCTCAGAAAGCCCGTACTTGGTGATAAAATCAGCTCGAGACATGGGCAGAAGGGCACTGTCGGAAATATCATTCCAGAGTGTGACATGCCATTTACAAAGAATGGCCTGAGACCCGATGTCATTATTAATCCACATGCTATTCCGTCTCGTATGACAATCGCACAACTAAAGGAGACACTTCTTGGGAAGGTTCTTCTAGAGTTGGGCATGTTCGGTGACGGAACTAGTTTTGGCAACTTGGATATCAAGACAATTTGCAGCGAACTGTTGCGACTAGGTTATGAGAGTTATGGTAATGAGCTCATGTACAACGGCCTTACTGGCGAACAACTCGAAACTAGTATCTATATCGGACCCGTGTTCTATCAGCGCCTTAAGCACATGGTAAATGATAAGCAACATAGTAGGTCCATTGGTCCTATGGTAAATTTGACGAGACAACCAGCTGAAGGTAGAAGCCGCGATGGTGGCTTCCGTATTGGCGAGATGGAGCGTGATGTTATGATTGCTCACGGAATGTCTCGATTTTGCCGAGAACGCTTATATGATGTTTCAGATAAGTATAGCGTGCATGTATGTAAGAAATGTGGAATGATAGCGTCGTTTAATGATGGCAATAAAAATCGAATGTATGCAAATACAGATTTCACAATTCATTTGTGTAAGACATGCGATAATAAGACAGAATTTGCTAGGGTTGAAATTCCTTATGCTTATAAGTTGATGTCACAAGAGCTACAGACAATTAATGTGGTTCCGCGTATTATTACGGAGTAATGTGATTATGTAAACTATGTATTATTTTCAATATCCGTAAATATTTTTTTCCAATCCAAATAAGAAGTTGTCCACTCATGTTCATATGGGATATCTGGTTTTTTGATATTTATTTCCAAAAAGTTCTCTTCTTTTCTAATTGAATCTGCTTCTTTGTTTAAATTTATACTAACCATGAAAAAATTACAAGCAGGATTTATTTCTTTTATTTTTTCTATAAAAGCGCGTTTCTGATGCAAATTAATGTTACCATATCTACAAAAAATAATTTTGTCGCATCCTCTTATGTAATTTATAATTCGCAAAAACCTTCGTTTATATTTTTCAATAAATTCTAAAATATCTTCGTTTGTGAAACCTATTTTTACGTCATGGATAAATTCGCAAAATGGTAATGATTTTATAATCATTTTGGATTTGACGCCATTAAATGTAGAATCATATGGTTTTTGTATAACGTTTTCAAAATATAATATTTTATCAATGTTTTCAAAACTACTTAAAATAGAAATTATTGAATCGACGCATATAAGTAGATTATCAAAAAATAAGGTTTCTTTTTTTCCGATGTGTTTATTAATTTGATAATTCATGTTACAAGCATTACCAATGCTAATGTAAACTGCTGACATATATATTTAGCTAATATAAAATAATAGCTAAATATATATGAACGAAAGTGAATATAAACTTGTTAATGGAAATAAAAATTTAATAGTTTGTTTTGGTGGAATCCTTCCATATGAATTTATGAATTATTTATCTGCTGATTATAAAAAATAGCGGTGATTTAATATTTTATATGGCGACACAAGCGTTACCTTTTAACTCGTTTGCGCCCAAAAAAGTACGCGACCATTCATTGCGAATGAGAAAAAGTGTAATACCTTAAATTGTGAGAGACGCTTTCAAAATATCCGGATTTTTATGAAAATAATCAGCAATAAAACTATATCCAGACATTCGACATGAATAATAATATTCCTTTCCCGATGAAAGTGTAATAATATCTGAAATTAAATCAATAATATTTTGTATTTTTTCCTCTTCATCATTACTAATAATTCGATGTATTGCATTGCCGTTTTTATATGGAATGTTTGAAAATGAATAAGCGTTTTCACCAAACTGTTCCTTAATGTTTTTTATATCTAAAAGATTATCAGATGCTAGGAAGAATTGTTCTGATTCCATAGTTGATTTATATTTCTCTAGAAACGTAGGAACGTCGCTTTTATGGTCAGTATTTCGAATGTGAAAACTATTAAAAACTGTTGGTAATCGCAAAAGTCTACTGTTATATTCATCAATTATTATCTGCTTGAATTTCACATATTTAAATATTTCATAATTAGTTGAATAACGACCACATCGCGAATCTAATAATACAGCCTCGTCATATTTTTTATTAAAATCAATCCCAGTTAAAATTTCTGCTCCACTTATATCAATAACAAACCCTTTTTTTACAACATATTTATTATACAAATTAATTAATCGTGTTTTTAATTCTGCTGGATAAAAAGTAAATTCTTTTATTGATTTATAAAATGCATCTATGTCGCCAATATAAATATTGGGGTGTTCAAAATTAAGATAATCGTGAATATCTTTAAAATAAAATGCCTTGTTTCCTCGTGTATCAATAATTAATGTTCTATTATGGTTTATTGCATAATTTAAACTTCTTTGTATATTTGATATCATATCTGCAAACCCACCTCTAGGCTGAACAATTATATAAGACATATAAATATTGCTATAAAAATAAACCTCGAATATTCCTCAGCAAATATATTCGGTCTTTTATTTTTTCTAAATCAATCATTTTCTTATACATAGTCATATCTAATACAATTTGTCTCAATAGTTCAATATCTGTATCAATATTACCAGACAGTGTTAATACTAATCCAGGAAAATATGATTCAATATTTTGACAACCCAAATAAATCGGCGTAGTTCCAGCCAAAAGCGAGTTCATTATTTTTTCACTAAAATAATGTGCTGTTTGACAATTCTCTATACAAATATGAAAATGATAATCATTATACGGTTCAGTTTCGGTAAACTCCCCCTTAATGCGCTTATCATTTAGATGCTTATAATATTGACAGCCACGACCATATATATCTATAGGTAAATCGGTTTGTAAAATACGCTGAATTAGTTCATGACGATATTTATGCCCGTCCTGTGACGTTTTTTCACTTACCATCATAGAAATAGCCCTAGTTTTTGTGGGTAGGATTTGTAGCGGTGGATTATACCACATATATGAAAAATGTTCAATAAAAGGACTAGGTAAGCCCATCGTATCGCCAATATAATATTTTCCAATATTTTTGATTGCATAGTTAACAAACTCGTGTGTCAGTCCTAAAAATACAGTAGGTTCAAATGCTAGACCAACAACATTTTCTTTAGGTATATGCGGTGGGATAATTGGCATAGCAGTATTTAAAATGAGAACATGAGTATATTCATTACCATTTGTAATATATACATCTTTCGTCTCGCCATAAAATTCTAATAAATGCGCTTCGCATAAACGCTCATAAATTTCCTTACAGTTCTCTGAATTACCAAAACTAGAGAATATACGGATTCGCATCATATATATTATGTCGTTAAAACCGCTCTATATTTTTTACGCGAATATAACAAATATAGTAATGGATGCGCCAAAAGTAAATGATAATACAGAAATAAACGATATTCGAACACCAGCTCAATTCAAGGGTATATCGTTCTCAAAATACAAAAAAACCGATGTTAGAAAACAATTAATCGAGAACATTAAAAATGGAAAATTAGAACCAGCATGTTATTGGTGTGCGGAACTCATATGTGCTGGACATTATATGGAAGTATGGGAGATTATACTCCATTACGTAGGCAAACACATACATCTAGGAAACCCAAAAATGGTAATATATTTAGAGAAACGGTTCGAAATATTTCGAAATATTATTACGCAGGGGCAATATTTAAATGAATTGCAACTTCGTAATCATCCGACTATTCGAAAATTATTCGCCGAAATAATTAGCGCGCTTACGCTATCTAATAAAAAACATAGTTTTGAACCAATAAAAATAAACCGCGAAGAAGAATTTGATATGACACAAATGACTGACCGGTTAAAAGCACCAACGGTTCAATATATTGAGCCAATATTTAAAAAGGACGACCCCAAAGAGCTATTTATTGCTCTAAACGAATTCGCATATAATATTTCAAAAGACCGGCATAATATGGTTGGGGCGAGTTATTGGATAGAATGGACAATCGATTTTGAGGCAATATGCAAAAAACGTAAAACTAATATTGTTTGTGAACCGCGATCATTTGTTACGGTTGAAAAGAAATTCAAAAAAGATACAATATGGCTTCTATGGGATGTTATTTTTCATTATTCAGGATTATTGCAAAACCAATTTATTGACATATTACTTAAATCGATTTTTAATATTTTTTGTATTAAATACACAACCGCATCATGTAAAAAACGACGTTATTTATTGTATTTTGCAGTCGCGCTTTTAACTGAACCGGTGCCAACAAATATTGAGCTTATGCCTAATAAACCTCTAATCCAGAACATTGTTGATAAAATAAACTCAGTTTATAAACAAATAAAGAAGAATGAAGAAAGTCCAAATACTGAATATTTATTCGCGAATTTGGAACGTGAAAATACGTTTGAAAAATCAATACGTAAGATGGAATTAGTAAACTCAATGGATGTTACAAAGAAGACAAATCTATGAGCGGCGCATTTGAAAATTTAGATGCCATTATTGAGAACCCGCTTTTTGATGCAGCATAAATGTTCTGCGATTGTGACAATATAAAGAATTCGGTTACTGCATTTAAATATTGCTCTCGCGTTGTATTTACTAAGGACGTATGTCCAATATCAAAATCAGTTATTTGAATAGCAGGATACCGTTTTTTTAAATTTTGTTTATAAGTCTTATTATCACAGAAAAAGAATATTGGAGTTATATAATTATCTTCTATAAATTGACATAGTTTTTCTTCATCAAATATACGGATATCACTTGGACAAATCACATATTGTTTATCGCATTCTAAATATGCATCGCCTAGCCGCAAATGGATAGAACTATAAGAATTATGTATATTAGCTACATTCTGAATTACTTCATTAGAAAAATAAAATATTTCGTCTAGGCGAAAGTCGGCAATTTCACATAATTCATACATACAATATGGTTCTACTATATAATATTTGTCACTTTCAATATGAAACAACTCGTCGAAGTTATTTATTTTTTCGTAGCAGGTTATGTCGTGGGGATGAATGAGCATTTTACTATTTGTTAGTTTTATAAACTCATCCAATGGATTCACGCCTGATACGTAGTGCATTTTTATTTCATTAGATATGCAAAATAATAACAAGTGCGTGAAGAATTTTAAATAATCGCCGATTCCACCCATGCCTACTGTAAACTGAAATACTACCTTTTTTTGAAAGTTTTCGTAATTTAAACAATAATTTGTCCAAGAAACTGTATCTGATTTTATCATATTTATTTATAGATATATAATAGTATGTGTAAGTTTTTTTTCTCTTATCATCATAAAAATTCTAAACAGTTATTGAGGCAATTTTTGAAACATGGGAACAGTGAAAATTTAGAATATGGATATGGAATTGCTTGGCCAAGGGTCCTGAGGCAAGGGTCAAGCGATAGCGTATCAAAATGGTCAACACATAAGTGCACCTGTTTTCATATGAACGACCCAAATTCAAGCAAAATATTAAAAACCATAGACGCTGATATAATTGTATCTCACATACGAAATATTTATCACGAAAACATGACACCAGTACAAATAACAGATGAATTGCAGCCACATAATATACATCCTTTTATATTTGGTGATTGTATATTTATGCATCATGGCGACCTATTTATGGATTATAACAATGACTTAAATGCGTTTCAACTCAATCACATGTCAGTGCAATTTAAAAAATCAATATCAACCATAATGATGCATATTTTACCAAAATACAAAAAACGAATAAAAGGAAAAACAGATAGCGAGTTGATGTTTTATTTATTATTATCTATTCAAAAATCACTTATTGATACAAAAACATATACTGACGAATCTGCGCTCGTGCAAAGCTTTTATATTCTAAACGAAATAATGAAACATGTCGGAATTTCAAATAGCTCGAACATTTTTTTATCTAAAGGCGACCTTATAATTGTAGCCAAAATATATAAAAATGTTTCTAACCACGACATGAATAAACCCAATTTTTATTATCATGAGGATGAGCTTAGTGGAATGTTATTTAGTAATGTAAAATTAGTACCTGATGCTCAAGATGTTGAAAAAAACACACTTTATTTAATAAATTCAAAAACCAATAATATGTGCGTTTATCGTTTATAATATATATTTTCATTCCGAGATATATATTATAATGTTGCGGTGTTTTTGTTATTGGGATAAAGGATATGATAAAATGCCCGATATGATTAAATTTATTTATAATCATAACCATGCAATGAGTAAAAAACATAATTTTGAATTAATATTGGTGACCGACGAAAACGTGGGGAAATTTATTAATGTGCCACCAATATTTAATAAATTATCACCAAACCATAAAAGCGATGTTGTCCGAATATATTGTTTACATAAATACGGTGGGGTTTGGATAGACGCCGACGTTATAATTATAAAAGATTTAAACTTACAATGGGCAAATATGATGGCAAACGGCAAACATGCTATACTAGATATTGAATTAAATAGCAAAATTGGTTGCGCAACAATGGCTATGTTGGCAAATTCGAGAACATCGCTATTTTGTTTTAATCATATAAATGTATTATTAGAATCGCACGATATACAACAAAACATAAAATGGGACTTTTTGGGGCCTGCAAACGTAAAATTAGCATATCTAACTATGCCCGAACATATTATATTAAATAATTATGAAACTGTTCGACAAGGTTGTAATTTTATTACGTGGGCAGATAAACCAGGATTCACAAAGGGAAAATGGTTACTAGAAACCGAGAGCTTAGCCAAAGAGTTTGCAGATAAAGTAAATAATAATAAAAATTGCTATTATGTTATTACTTGGACGATTTATAATAAAAATGATATTACAGGGAACATAGTTGATTTTGTTTTTAATAACAACAAGTCGGTGTTTTATTATTTGACCACTAATGAAACAAAGTTAAAACTGATGTCGCCGCATTTTTCGTCTATAACCGATATTATAAATAATACTCCCAAACCAATAAGTACTTTAATAAATGAATATATTTCATTACAAAAACAAATTGACAATGTTGAGAAGCCAGCTGAGCAGCCATCTACAAAAAATATCAAACAAAAATATTTATTGTCAGTTGCTGCGGTGTTTAAAAATGAAGCGCATGCATTAGATGAGTGGATTCAGCACTATTTAAAACGAGACGTTGAACATATATATTTAATCAATGATTTCAGCACAGACTCGCATGCAGATATTATTAAAAAATACGGCGATAAAATAACACTATTTGAGAACAATATTATAACTGACCAATTTGGTAGACAGAAAATGATTTATGAAAAATACTTAAGACCCATTCTAAAAGAAACGGAATACTTAGCAATTTTAGACTTGGACGAATTTTTATATAGCCCATCAAATATGTCATTTAAAGACTTTTTTGCGAAATATAATAGACATGGCCAAATCATAGTGAATTGGTTAATATTCGGAAGCAATAACCATATTGACCAACCAAAATCAATTATAAACGGGTTTACCAAGCGAGCAAATGCCATAAACAATGACGTAATAAACCCTTATGATTTTAAAAGTATTATAAAAACTAGTAATGTAATTAGTTTTGGAGTTCACAATCATGAATGTTTAGGCGATACCCTTTATTTGGGGGTCGATTCAGAAGAATTAATTATAAATCATTATATTGTTCAATCACTTGTATTTTATATGGACATAAAATGCACGAGGGGATGCGCAGATAATTTCATGAATTGTCCCAATAAACACGTTGTCGAACAACAGCGAAAAAACAGAAAACGATTTAATTTTATTGATAATTTGGCTAATGAAGTGTTTGATGAACGATTAAAGGTGCAAAAATAAAATATTTCAGTAGATTATATAATGATATACGTTACAAAAGATTATGCCAATGTGTTTTTTATTAACTTAAAATGTGGATATTCAACATTTCAGAAACTATACACAGATGGACATATATATAAGTTAAATATAGAATATAACGACAATATATTAGATAACGCGGTTCTTGAAAAAATAAATAAAAACGAGGTAAAGTTATGGTTAATTATGCGTTGTCCTTACAAAAGAATATGTTCATTTTATACGGATAAATTTATAAACTGCTTTCAACCAAATAACACAATATATAGGAACCAATTGTGTCAACGCAACATTTATAAATTCGTTGATAAAGAAAAAATAGAAAAATTAGAATTCACGGTGTCAGAATTTATTGAAACTATAAAAAATGGTTATGTAGATAGCCACATAGACCCACAATGTAACATATTAAAACACAATGTATTTAATAAAGACGTCAATGTAATTAAATTTGAAGACAGTAATTTTAATGATATTTGCGAAAGAATTATTGGAACAGTATTGCCCAAAGAAAATGTTACCAATAGCAGTGCAAGTATATTAAACGAATCAGAGAAAGAATATATTTTTAATAAGTATACAAAAGATTTTGAACTATATAATAGTGTTGTTTGATAATACAATAAAAATAATATTTATTGTATTAATTTGTTGTTTTAGAAACTAGAACCAAATGCTCCTCCCAATACGCTATTGGCAGCCATTGGTCCCAACATCGAGCCAAAATCATTTACTGGTCCAGGGCGCCCCATCATATTATCATAGGAGTCCATTCCATTGCTTTGTCTGGTTGTGGCAACGGGTGCAGGTGGGAACATGCCGCCCTGAACCTGGCTATTATCTAAATAGTCGGCTTGGCTAGGCGTATGTCTAGATACAGGCTGGCTCACTCGCACGCCCTTCTTTACATTAGCCTTAGAATCGCCACCACTTGTCCCATTCCATAAATCATTAGCGCGGTCAAATAATATGTTTACCTTTATGCCTAATTTTGTCTGAATGCTCAATACAATAATTAAAAACGCTAAAATAACATTGGTGAGTGTTAAGTTTTCGTATTTAAATCCGCTATAAGTAGGAGCATAAGTAATTACTCTATGGATTACAATGATTCCACAAAACATTACTATCAATTGGATGAATATTTCGGCTAAAAGTTCTAGCGTGGATTTCTCAGGGTCCGCCTCAGGAATAAAACGCTGGATTAATTTATTTAAAACCAATACAGGCACAACTCCCATCAATGAATATTGAACAACATTTAAAATCTCGGCTTTTCCCTCTTCTGTTTGTGAAAACACATGATTGAAAAATGTCTTTTTATGTGAATCGGTTGTTTCATGTAATATTTCCATTTGTTATAAACAACCGTTAGAAAATATAATTATTCATCCGCTAAAAATTCAGTAATCATTGGAAAAATAGGTTCAATCGCTTTTGCGCAAGCAATGGCTAACTCTCGGTGTTCCTTCTGTGTGCCATTACCAGAACGCAGTTGAATATAATGAACCCATGAACGCAGCGTGCCATTCATATACATACGCGATTTTGTCATACCTTCGGGCAATACTGCGCGCGCCTGTTCCTTGGCAATTCCATTCTCAATTGCCCATTTATAAGCTCCTTCGGCATGTTCAATTAAAAAATCTTGCATATTCTCCCATTGCTCCGCTAGTTTCAAATCATCTGTTTCGATACTATTCTGGCGGTTTTTTGTATCTTGTAAACGCGCCTCTCTATTAACAAACCCCAACTCATCCACTGCGTTAGCATAACGCTGCGAAAACTCCTGAAATGAAAATGAGCGATGACGGAGGATTTGCCGCGCAATATCTCGAGTTGTCTCAATTTCTAAACAAATGCTTACCATTTCCAGCGGAGACCAGTGTTTATTTTTTATCAGATACCTAATAAGTTTTTCGTTGGTCTGAGTATTATTTTGATTTTCTGGATTTGAAACTCTAGCACAATAAGCGACCAAATCTTGCATGTTTGGCTCTACTGTGCTATTTGCATTTGTTGCAACCTTGGAATAACTAACTAAACTGACGGACATTATATAAATATTATTTGGAATTGTTTATGTCTTTTACATTAATTATTTGCGTTTACAAATATTTAGAGATATCATTTAATATACTATATTCTTGAACATTGTAAAATGAGTCAGTCCAATGCCGCCGCAATTAAACGCAGGGTAAATGTACCTGCAACTCAAAATGCGAATCAAAATATTGGACAACAGGCCTCCAAGATACCAGGCCAGCCCAATGTTGTACAACCGACTCCCCAGACTGGGTTTACATTACCCCAGGCTATCGCCTTGATTGATAGTCGTCTTGCAACATTAGAAAAATTTATGCGCGAAGGAGAGCGCCCACAACAGTCATCTAACCAACTGTCCATTGACCCAAATCAATATGTTTCAGTAAGCGATTTCAGTGGAATCATCGACGAATTCAATAACAGATTCACTATGTTCGCCGACGAAATCACAGAAATGAAGGATATTTTATTAAAATTACAGTCTTATACCATGGAAGTAAATAAGACATTAATGGAAGAGCGAATCCAGGTATTTTCAGATTTAAATACCAACGTTAATAATGACGAAACAAATGCAAATTCCGTGGACAATACTACTGATAATGATTCGGCAACTGAATCTACAAGCCTAGACCTTAAAAACTTGATTCAGGCCGAATTCTCACAACCGTCCAATTAGATATATATTATTTGTAAATTGTATAGAAATAATATAGTTCAATATAAATATATGGATAGCGGGTTCCTTGAAAAGATACAACAACTACAAGGCGACTATTATTCGCAAAATGGTAAAAACACATTCTTTAAGAAGTCCCAAAAAACCGAATGTGCTGCAATAATATCAAATAAAATGGATATCGAACAACTATTAGCAAATACTATGTATAATATTCCTGGAACAAATAAGGTATATTTTGATTACACAGTATTTAAATTGTATGCCACACCAGAAAATTACGACGCGATTATTACTAATGTTTTGCGGCTATTTCAGAGCTGTATAGATGAATATGGGTCTTACGAGTCACATATCAATCTATTATCTTATACAGTCTCGGCATGCGAAAGATATAAGTCGATTTTCCCCGTTTTGTTTGATGAATGCTTCAAAAAAGGAAAGACGTTTTCAGATAAGTTGAGTAAATTGTATATCTATAACACGCCGTCTGCAATGGCGACAATTATCCAAATTATGACTCCATTAGTGGACCCAATTGTCCGACCAAAAATAGGATATTACTCAAAGGCTGAAAGTCAAGCAGCATTGGATGTTCTTTTTCGAGTATAATAATATCATAAATAATTATATATGGCATTATTTGAAAGCGTAAATAGATTCGACTTAGAAAAGGACGATGTATTATTCTTTGATATTTTTTATAAGAACAATGAACTATATTTAATAATGCCAATATATAATGATGTTATTAGCAGCGACGATATAAAAATTATTATTAATAATGTTGAAATAAAAATAAAAGACAAACTCATCAAGAACAAAAGAGAACCAATATGCATTTATGTTTATGATTGTCCGTTTTGTTTAGAAAGCATAGAAGCCGAAGTTAAATACAAAGAAAAAACTCAATTATTTAATTTAAAATGCGGCATCGTTCCAGATGAACCAGTACATTATTTGACATTAACTACTTTATTTAAAAATGATTTTTATTTATTTCCGCTATTTTACAAATATTATAAAGAACAAGGTGTTTCACATTTTTATATGTATTATAATGGAAAAATTACGCCAGAAATCGTTAAAACTTTCAGCTGCAATGAAGTAACATTAATAGAATGGGATTATAGATATTGGAATAATAAAGATGAATGTATATATACCCATCATGCTCAGTTAGGTCAAATGCATCATAGTATATACAAATATGGGAAAGATGTTTGTGAATATATGATATTCTGTGATTTGGATGAATATTTACATACACCAAATCACAATATAAAAGATTTTATATTAAATAATAAAGATATTGATGTATTTGGTTTTCTTAATAAGTGGAGTCACCCAATAAACGATATAATTCCAGAAACTTTTCCAACGACTTTTTTAACTAGCAATACATTTAATTATGGCAATAGGAGCAAAAATATATATAAAATAGATTCAATTAAAACAATATCTATACATACGGGAAATGAGTTTTTTAATGCACCAAAACGTTTAATGGGTTTAGAAATGTTTCATTTTTATAATTGGACTAATGCTTCTAGAAAATTAGTCGATGTATCATTCTCTATTATTAATTTGAATATATAATAATATAATATAATATAATAATAATTACATGGCTCATTTTACTTGTAATGTGTCTAACCAATTGATGCCATCATTGAATTTATTATACCCAACCAAACCAGAAGGACCAATGGTTTGTGTAGAAATTGGTTCTTTTGAAGGTCGCGGCAGCATAATGTTAAATGACCATTTATTAACCCATGAGTATAGTAAACTATATTGTATCGACCCTTTTGATGACGAATATGTCAAAAATAATGAAAAAATGTCATTTTGGGATTCTGCTTGCAATGGTCAATTATCTAGATTTAGGCATAATACATCTCCGTATTCCAAAATAATAGAAGTAAAAGGCACATCTGACGATATGATAAAAACACTAGATGATAATTCTATCGATTTTGCATACATAGATGGAGACCATAGTCCAGAACAAGTCTATATAGATGCTGTTAATATATTTACGAAAGTTAAAAATAACGGGATTATATTATTCGATGATTATCTATGGAATAAAAACGGCATTGTAACCAAATATGGTATAGATAAATTTTTAACCGAATATGAAGGCAAATTCGAGTTGCTGTTAAAAACATATCAATTGGCCGTACGCGTAAATAAAGAATAAAATAAAATATTATAATATGTTAATGAAGGTCAATAAAAACGGTTTTTGGGAGGGCATGCAAGCTGAAAAAAATCATAAATATGATTTAAAACTTAGTACACATTTAACTGATTTTTTCAAACAAGAAAATGTGACAAGTTTAGCAGATTTTGGTTGCGGAATGGGCAAATATGTAAATCATTTCAATGATAACGGAATTAATGCCTGCGGATTTGATGGAAACCCTAACACACCAGAATTAACAAATTGCACATGTTCAGTAATGGATTTGACTATTCCAAAAAAATTTAATAAACCATTTGATTGGGTAATGTCTTTAGAAGTTGGTGAACATTTACCCAAAGATGCGGAAGACACGTTTATAAATAACTTGCATGATAATAATAAACATGGAATTGTATTAAGCTGGGCAATTAAGGGTCAAGGTGGTGATGGACATATTAATGAACAGAACAATGACTATATAAAATCTAGGATTTGTGAGTTAGGTTATACAAACGACATTGATGCAGAAAATAAATTTAGAAAAAATTGCACACTATATTGGTTTAGAAATACAATCATGGTTTTTAGAAAGAATGTCATCTAATAACATTAAAAGAATGAATATAAAAAATTGATATAAATCAAAGCCTATATTGTTTATATCAATAACCGCCAAAATGAACGTCGTCATCAGTAATCCCCAGAAAGCCGATACATTTGCTGCTGTTTTCCAGCACATCCGCCTCTTCACTGAGCATATCAATATTATGTTCGAAAAGGACAAAGTATTCTTCCAATCAATGGATTCCGCTCGAGTATCTGTTTTTGAACTTACTCTGCCATCCACCTGGTTCGATGTGTATGAACACACAAATGAGTGCGCTATTCCAATTGGCATTAGTTCATCTCTATTGTTTAAGATTTTGAATACGCGAGATAAGGCACAAGAAACAAATATTCGATATGATACAGAAAATTCAGATAAACTCTATATTGGGTTTAGCTGCGATAATAAGTCGATTTTCGATAAGAATTTCGAAATTCCGCTAATGGACCTCGAATATGAGATGATGGGAATTCCGGCCATTGAAAGTCAGGCCGAGATTTCGATTTGTTCTGCTAATTTTGCAAATATTATCAACCAACTCAAGTTGTTTGGTGATACTCTCGAAATCGAGTGCAACGAGGAAAAAATCATTTTACATTCAGTCAGTCCAGACGCAGGCAAGATGCAGGTAGAAATCAGCATCGACGACTTGACTGCATACGCGATTAATGAGGGCGAGACCATGAAGCTATCCTTCAGCCTTACGATTCTGCATAATATTTGCATGTATAGTAAGATTTCGAAGAACGTGGATATACAGTTGGTTGATAATTATCCCATGAAGGTTGTTTATAATTTAGGTGATGAGGTGGCCAATCTCACATTCTATTTGGCACCTAAGATTTCCGATGATTAGTTCATTTGCGTATAAACAATATTAAAAAACAAACAATCTAGTATATATTGATTTACAAATGAATATATATTTTCACATACTTATTTTTTTAATTATTCTTTTCTTATATTTGCACCTAGTTCAGCAATATAAACGAAGCGAGGATTTAGAAGTTTATGAAATGGATTATACGAATAACGAGAACCTTCAAGAGGTATGTGATATTAAACAGCCTGTTTTGTTCGAATATAGGCAGATAAACAGCGAGTTTTTTGACGATGTCAACATAGATAAAATCGACGGCCCCGCATATGATTCGCATGATTTAAAAATTAAAGAAAATGAGGATTATTGGAAAGACGCTGATTCAGTAGATTATGTGGTTTTACCATTTTCAGGTTCTCAAACATTGATGAAAACAGACACTCATTCAAAGTATTTTACAGAACATAACGAGACTTTTATTGAAGACGCTCGACTCATTGATGAATGTCGAAGCAATGACAAATTTTTAATGCCACCATTAACAGCACAAACTAAATATGATATCTGCATGGGCTCTAATAATGCAGCTACACCCTTAAGGTATCATACTTTTCACCGCCATTTTATCTGCGTGAACTCAGGAAAAATCCATGTAAAAATGACGCCTTGGAAGAGCTCAAAATATTTATATCCGGTAAAGGACTACGATAATTATGAATTCTTTTCGCCTGTCAATGTTTGGTCTCCACAACGTAAATATTTCCATGAAATGGATAAAATCAAATTCTTAGAGTTTGACGTATTAGCTGGTCATGCCGTTTTTATTCCCGGTTATTGGTGGTATAGCATAAAATACACGGAGGAACCCACTTTGGTAACGACTTTTACGTATAATAATATTATGAATTGCTTAGCTAACGTTCCAAACTGGTTTCTTTATTATTTGCAGCAGAGCAATACCAAAACTAAGGTAGTAAAGACATTGGATACAAATGTAGTTTTGACAGAACCCGATAAAAATATGGACGAAGTTGTCGAGGAAGTTACGGTTGAAAAATAATATATTTGAATAGTTGGAATATATTATTTTTTATCTATTAATACATCTTTGAGAACATTTCGAATTATTTTATCGGTAAATTTTTCTTCTTCTTCTTCGGTTTGACCACCTAAAGAATTCAGTGCGATTTTCAAATATTCGTTATTCTCTTTTGTATCTAAAGTCACAAAATCTGGGTTCTCTAATTGCCATTTTGGTAATGTTCTCAAATTCTTACGCGCGATTTGTTTAATCGCCGTCTTTAGTTTTACCTTATCTGCATTGTCCTTTTCCCACGAGTCCTTGTCTTTTACATATACTGTTTCGCGTTTTAAATCTGTACAATGGATGGGTCGTTCATATACATTGAGTTCACGTAGACCTTTCAAGAATATACTACTAATGCCTTCAACATATCCTAGCTTTCCAGTCTTTTCAAGGTCCTGGATTTGAACTTGTAATGAGTTCACAAAATCAATTATACTTACTGCATTCTTACACTGTTCATTCAAAAAGAAATTGACATTGAACTGCGTATTATTAGTTGTATTATTATTTGTAGTGATATGTGTCGAACCCTTGGATGTTATTTCGACTAATTTATTGTTTTGTTCCATGATGGCCGCACTTTGCTCGACCAGTGCAGTCTGGAGTTCCTTATTTTGTTTAATTAATTCAAATATCATGTCATTGGTTATTGTTGTGTCTGCTTTTGCCACAGGCGTAAATGAAATATTATTATTTGTTTCTTTTACTTCATTAACAGGTTCAATTTGTTTACACTTTTGCTTGTGTTTCCATAGGCTACCTCTGCTCGCATACTGTTTATTGCAAGCTGTACATATTGTTAACACAGCTTTTACCAGTTGGGGTTTTTCATGTTTCTCAATGCTTCCTTTTTCCCCATATGTGCTTCCGTCTAAATGTTTTCGTGTGGTCATATGTCGACTAAAGTCTTTTTTGTTACCAGTATTGAAGTTACAATCCATGCAAAAATATTTGGGTTTTTTTGGGGTTTTTTCTGACTCCATTTTCTATATTATATGGAAACATATTTTTACCCTTTATATTATTTGGCATAAAAGTATTTAATTTTTATGCAGCCAAAAAAAACTGAAAAATTCGGGTTTTACTGCATCATCGAGTGAATCGACCTTTTTTAAAAAGTCCATCGCACCTTTTCAAAAATGGACATTTTTAAAATGTCCAATTTCAAAAAATTTTGCCATTTCTTTTTCCAATAAAACAAAGAATTCGATAGTAAAACTATTTAATTCAAGTGAATAGTTTTACTTTTTTATGTTATGCATATTATCAATTATGAGTTTTTGTAAAATATTGTTTTGTTTCAGTAGTTCTATGATAATTTCGCCCTGTGATTTTTCAATTTCCTTATTAGGAACAACTGATACCGCCGAGTTACATTTTTGTTTATGTTTCCATAAATTGCTTGCACTACTGTATACTTTAAAACATTGATTGCATGTATTTTTCTCCGTTGATGATATTTTCTCAGTTATATGTTTTTTTGTATTCAAGTGTTTATCAAAATCACTATTTTTAAATGTCGTATAATCACATTTCTCACAATAAAAAGGTTGCTTTGTACGTTCTCCAATGTCGCATATTACTGGTGCATTTGATACAGTTTCAAATGAAATCTCGTTAGTTAATTCCATATATAATAATATTGAGATAATTAATCTCCATAAATTCTCCTAAAATGAATATAATTAATCATATTTATTAATTGCACACTTTTACGCAAAAATCTCACAACGACATCAAACTACAATAAATATATGTGGCGGGCATCGCAATATGCAAAAATGTCAAATGAACAACCGTAGAAACCATCTGAGAAAAGTCCGTGTTTAGTTTTTCATATTTTGTGATGTACCAATAAAACACATATTCATTTATTACAAAAATACTACCACATATAAATGCAACTATGTACCACATATTCTTGTATTCAGGTTTAAAATAATTCCTTGCATAATAAAAAGTCACTAAAAATATACCAATATTACACAATAGTATATCTAAATACATAATAAATCCTTTTGTAAAATGATACCAATGTAACATGGTTGTTATATATAATCCTATTGCCACAGCTAATAAATAATAATGTTTACAATAATATGCAACTAATGCAGCAATTAAAATAATTTGACCTGTATAAACACCATAAATCGAGTAATTTTTTGGCACGAGAACTTTATCGTGCATTATAAATAATATACCGATAATTTTGTCTATAAATAATATATATGTCTCAACTAGTAAAAAAAGTCGTTGTTTCTACAATCGTCCTCTTGGTTCTCGATGTATTGTTCCTTTATTTTAACAAGACCATGTTTGAAAACCAGGTTATTAGTATTCAGCGCGTTGTATTACAGATGAACCCTACTGGCGCATTTTTCGCGTATTTATTTTTAGTTTTCGGTATTAATTATTTTATTATATTAAAAAACCGACCTATTGAAGAGGCCGCGCTGTTAGGTATCGTAATTTATGGTCTCTATGAGGCAACTAACGTAGCCATATTCAAGAAATGGTCACCCACTTTAGCTATAATGGATACAACCTGGGGTGGTGTATTATTTGCGCTAACAACTTATATTACTTATACTCTATCGAGTTTGTAATTTCCTGTGAACCTTGATTCGTTCCTTGCGTTCGTATGCGTAACTTCTTCATAACTACTGATGCTCCATACTTTTTGCAAAACTCCGCAATAGATAACTGTACAACGTCCTTTTTCCCAATACATCTCTCGACAATTTCGCGCGGTTGTTCATCAGGTTCAATCCCCCAAGTATCATAAAACTTGTCATATGCGTCATCGTCAGGGAACACAATCGTTTTTGTTTCATCGCACGGTTTGCCGTCAAATTCATTTATTTTTTCACACCAAAATTGCGTATTTTTACAATAATAAAGCCAGTGATATTTGAATTCGTTCTCAAATTCAGATGGGTCGGTAGCAAATAGTTCGTTAGATTCCTTTCGAATGGGATATTTACAGCCAAGTTTCAAGTAGTTGCGCGGAATATCAGGAACAATCGTTTTATATTTTTCAATATCTTTTTCTTTTAAATAAACGATAAAATTCGATGTCTGTCTAGTCGGTTGTTGGTCTACACATTTTACGCCAAAATACGTCTCCATAAAGACGGATAATCGGTAGTTGCGTGACGTAAGGGTCATGATAATTGTACCCAATATCCAATGTTTATAGTTATCATCGACCCATTCATCCCAGAGTTTTTGAATGGTAGGTCTTAGACCCGGATTATCAAAACTATATATATCTTCGTAAATATTGGCTGCGTATTCAAAGCAGGCGTCTGAGTCCCCTGAAAAGTAAAGTTCATACGCCCAGAAAAGGGATTCATCCGTTTTATGTTCAAGCAAAGCTAGTAACATAGACTGTTTTACTTCTATTTTAGAATATAAGTATCGCGTGAATTCTAGGTCCATTGTTCTAATGTTTTATGTGCTTGTTTATTGATTCAAATAACGTTATATTTGAATCAATTTTTTACCAGTAATAGTTGTTGTTATTGGTAAGTAAAAGATATGGGAGAAGGCTGGGATAACGATTTTCATAATAGTGGTAATGATAATGGTTTCTATGGTGTCTATGGTGGCTGTGGTGCGATGACCTAGAGCTGGAGCTGGAATCGGAATCGGAACTGGAGCTGGAGCTAGAACTAGAACTACAACTTGAACTGGAGCTGGAGCTGGAGCCGGAGCTGGAGTGAGAATGGTGTCTACGAGACATTCTATATATTAGATATGAAAAAAATTTTTCTAAAACATATTAATGGCACCATATATCGAGTGGTAATCACAACATGTGACCACAGAAATAGAATTGTGCCCCAAAATATACGTATAATTTAAAAATAATATATATTTTAGTAGACAAATGACCGAAGCAATATTTGTATCAGCATTTATTTTAAACGCAAACAGCCGAACGGACAGAACTGTCGACGATTATATTAACTACGGTAAAAAACTACTATATGCACCAGTAAAAAAAATCATATTTTTTGATGAAACCATAATAGACCGTATTCCAAAAGATTGTATCGACGAGAACATTCAAATAATACCAGTAAAAAAGAGCGATAATTATTTATACCAATATTCAGACAAAATGACAAACTTTTGTTTGAATACAGATTCTCAGACAAAGGATACCATAGATTACGTATTTTTAATGTGCCATAAAACCGAATATATTAGGAAAGCAATAGAACTTAGCCATTCCAATGCGCAGTTTATTTGGATAGACTTTGGAATAAACCATATATTTGATAAAACTCCAGAACAAAGTTTTGAGAACGCACTAATTGAGATGTCTAGAAAACCAAATACGCTGGTGCGTATTCCATCTCTTTGGCCAATCGAAATGTATGAAATTATATGTATCGAATATCCACACGATATCTATAAAGATATTGTTTGGATATTTGCAGGGGGAATATTTGGTGGCGACGCAGAATCATTAATAAAGTTCGCGGATTTAACAAAGGAAAAATGTATCCAAACAATCGAAGAAAAGGGAACACTTATGTGGGAAACAAACATATGGTTATTAGTTTATTTAGAGAATCAAGAACTGTTCTCAATATATCATTGTGATGACCATGATAGCACAATGCTTTTGAATTATTGATATTATAACAAACAAACTCATCGGTCAATTCTGTGAATAAATCGCTTATAAAAGGTTTTATAAGTATTTTGTAATTTATCAAACCGCATATTAAATTTACCATCCATAAACCGTGCGTCAATATTTTCAACTACTATTCGGTCCTGTAACATAGTATTAAACATCCAGTTTTCAGTTACAATATCACCAAGTTGATTTGGCCAAAAATTACGGTATGTTTTAACAAACAACTTGCTTTTTTGTTCATTGATTGGTAGCGCAAATGTAATAACGGTACTAATTTGTTCACCAAAAATAACACGCGCAATCGTGGTATGTGGTAAAATAAATTCGTTCTCAATAACCAAGTCTTTAATGCCAAATATTTTCTTAGCAAATGATTTATCGCCTGACTCATACAAGTATGATGTTTTATAATGATATGGACCAACTTGTTTAGGTGGATGCTGTTCTATCGGCGCAGGGTTCTCTTTATTTCCAAATGTGTGAACAAACCCAATATGCATAACATCTAGCGAATTTTCGCTAAGAATGCGCGAGTAGCAATTAAAATCCATCTCTAAAAAAACAGCAAAGTCATTTCTTAGAACTTCTGGTTCAACAAAAATATTTTCAGTAAATGGACTACCAGTTGAATTATCAACACGGGCAATATCTGAATATGTATTTAAATAAACCCAACCATGCTTTTCTACAACTTGATATTTTGAAATATCATATGTAGGGGATGGGCGGAAAGATATGCCGGGCACTTTGTCCAATACTCCGTCTTTATCAAATTCATAGCCGTGATATGGGCATACAATATGGTCATTACATACCTTTCCTCCAGCCAAAGATGCGCCCTTGTGTGGGCAAACATCGTCTAAACCAACAAACTCGTTGTCTTTGTTTTTCCATACTACATAATTCTTATTCCAAATAGTTACTTTTTTGGGTATATTCTTAGAAAAGTCATTTTTTGTGCCAATAACGTACCACTGTAAATCATATTTGTTTTGTTCAGTTAGCTCTTTAACATTCAGTTTAGGAAAGTCAGTAATTTTAGTGACAGGCTGAGATTGCATCGTAAATATGCGATTTATAAACAAACAATACGATGTTTGAAGAGACAATAGACTGCTAACGCATAGCAAAATAATTTGTTTATTCATTAACATAAAACAATAAAATATCTTTATATTTTATACATAAAACAATAAAATAATAATGGCAAAGAAACAAACTATAAAAAGAAATAAACGGCTACGTAAAACAATACGCCATGGTGGTTCAATAATAAAGAAAACCGCAATAACAAATGAACGAAAATCGCGTATTGTACAAACGTTTTTGGAGATGTTAAACACTGTAAAATTATATCATTGGAAAACGCATTCCTTTGCGCAACATAAAGCAACTGATGAATTATATGCAAAATTAAATGAAAATATTGATACGTTCGTTGAAATCCTTTTGGGCAAAGATGAGTCACGTGTAAAGATGGTTGAAAAAAGAATTCGGTTCATTGATGCTGAAAATACAAAGGATTTCAAGGGGCGCATTTATGAATATCGCGAGTTCTTAATTGATATTTCTAAGTATTTCGACGCAAAGCGAGATACTGATTTATTGAATGTCCGCGATGAAATATTAGGACACATAAACCAATTTTTATATTTGATGACATTTGACAAATAATAGACGACTTAGAGAAATTGTCTGATAAACCCAACGAAGAAGCATATAACAAAACTGTAAAGTAATGTGACAAAAACGATAGCTGGCATTTCAACATCATATTTGACGTAGACTTCCCAAAGGTCGCTCATTTTAGTCATGTCCGCATTATGCGTAGAATAAGGACTCAAAATAGGACATTCTTTTGAAAAGACCGACCTGGCGTATCTAAGCATTTCTTTGAATTCAGCATCCTTTATGCGGTCGGCTTGCCTAGCAGCAGCTGCTTTTGGCTGAGAATTTGCACGGTTATTAGGCATGATAACAATCGTTCTTATGCCTGGCGAAAACGAGACGACTGATTGTGCCAGCAGAAGAACAAGAAACGTCATCATCAAAATGGGAGCAAACATATTTGCGTGTGTTAGTTTTACTCATCAAAAATTTGATAAAAAGTTATTCAATTTTTTATCAAAAAACCCAAAAACGTGTCACATTTCATTGACCAATAATGCATTTATTTCGCGTAATGTCTCAACATTCCGATAAAACTAGGCAAAACATTTAACCCATACGGATATCGACCAGTGACTTGTCGAATTAAAATAGAGTTTAGATTTGTGCGACCCTTAAATATTTCCTGGCGCTTTTTAAACACATTACGCCAATGTCTTTGAATTAGGCGAATCCAAAACGTCTTTAAAATTGTGCTATACGTCCCATCATCTAATACTTCTAGTTTCATGATTTCAATTTTCGGACACTGAAACCGCACAGAACTATAATAATATAGATATTTTAATACATGAAAATATTGATATCGAAAATAGGTTCTCGGCGAAACAGAATTAAGCATTAGAAACAGTTTAGGTCTGGCTATGTATTTGCATAACCCAATATAATATTTCCCGTGAGTTTTTTCAGAATCTAGGTGTTGACAATCTTCATTATAAATCCGGTCTATTGCTATTTCATCCTCTTCGTCGTCACTGAAGTCATCAAACTCAATAATTACGTCATTATCATCGTCGTCATGACTATCGTCACTTTGTTGATAACTAGAATCACTGCTTAATGATATTTCTTCAAATACTTCCTCACTAGATTCAGAAGAGTCACTTGTATCAGAATCATATTCATACATTATTTATGTTTATTTATATTGTCTTACTAAAAAATCCCAGCAGTTCAATTTTTCAAAGTTCAATTTTTCTCACTACTAAAAATCTTTAGAATATATATAGTACAATTGTAAATAGAATGTCTACGTCTCTATTAGACAACAATTCAAATAAAAAAAGCGAGCCCGTAATTGTTCCATCTGCGCCAACACTAGCTCTAACCACACCAAAGGACAAAGCCGAAATAAAGCAAAACCCTGTGCAATATTACGTAAAGGCATCTTTTATGATAACCTATATTTTATTATTGACAACAGCAACGATTACCTTTATAGAAGCATTACGAACGCCTGTTCCAGAAGTAAGACACATTTTAAATATAGAAACCTGTATTTCAGTTGTTGCAGGGTACTTTTACTCTACATTTAATACACAAATCGAAGAATTTGGTAAAAAAGACATCCCTATAGACTGGGCTGATATTACAAAAACACGTTATATTGATTGGTCCATAACCACGCCAATGATGTTATTAACATTATGCGTAGTATTGGGCATGTGCGCCGGGAAAAAAGTACATTTTAAAACAGTATCTACAGTAGTTCTTCTTAACTACGTCATGTTATACACTGGATACCTAGGTGAATCAAAAGCGATTGGACGCGAACTAGCATTTATAGTAGGATTTATCCCATTTTTTGTCATGTTTTATTTGATTTATGTTTCTTTCGTTTTACCAAAGTATTGCTTTGAAAATTACGTGATGTTTTTTATTTATTTCATAGTATGGGGATTTTATGGAATCGCATATATGTTTGAGGAATCATACAAAAATATTGCGATGAATATTTTAGACTGCATCGCTAAGTGCTTTATTGGTCTCGGATTATGGGCTTATTATTCCCGGGTTATGACGTTTTAATTATACATATAGACTTTGAGACGTGGTGACATATTTCAAAATAAGACGTTCAATCTGTGTCAATTTATGTACCAAGCTCACCATGCCTATTTCTTCAAATGCCTTTATCCATTCCTTAGAAATAGTGACAATCTTTAACATGGCCTTATTAAAATCGCCAATTGAAATACCGCGTTCAGATATTTTGCCTTGAATAAAATATTTACAATCAGTTTTGCTCTCAAATCCTGACCATGTCATCGAATAATCAATCATGTCAAACATCAGTGCATCTTCATATCTTATGCCGGTGCGAATATCAAGTTCATTTTCGCGGTCTTCGAATTTTTGATAGACGCTAGCCAATTCATTAATTTTATGAGTGAGAAACGCATTGGCTACGTTTGCGCGGCTTGCTCTATATTCTTCATTTACTTTTACGTCAGTAAAACATGAAAATAGCCCAATTAACTCTTTGGTTGAAAATGCCTCGAAATTATTCCATGAATTAACAAGTGACGCTAGACAAAGTGGGTGAATCTCGGCAATTCCTGATGCCATTTTGCCTAGCGCAGTTAGCTCATAAATTACTAAGCCATTTGCGTCTTCGGTTGTCTTTACAAACCCATCATCAATCATAATCTGACAGATTTTCTTTGTCTGATTATGGATATAGTTTTCAATATATTCTAGCGAACCCATTTCATTAGTATATAATGTTTTTAGGTTTTGTAGTTCGATAACGAGCGCATTGTCTGTAGCCAGATATCGATATTCGTCCTTTATGTTTTGCATTTCCCGTTCAATATCCTTACGCTTTTTATTTACGACAGTTTTTACTTGCTTTTCCAAATCCAAATATCGAATACATATTGACGCTGGTGTTCGGGCCATTTCAATTGACGCCGTTTTTTTCTGTATGTCTACCGACAGTTTTTCAATTCGACTCCGATATGCCGAAGTATCTTTTTGAATTTCTTTATAGACCATACTCTTTTCAGAGAATGCAGAAATCGCTTCACTAGTCAATGGTCCACTTTTTAACAGATTCAGTACCAAACCATATGAAATATGATATTTAGAAATCAGCTTTTGCGGAACGCCTCCCAAAATCGTCTGATAATCACTCAGACACGGCGGTTTAAATAGATTATTACAATGAACGACGTGACCCACTGTATCAATGCCACGCCGCCCTGCGCGACCAGCCATCTGTGTATATTCATGTGCCATCAAATAACGCTCTGAATTTCCATCGAATTTAGTTAGACTCGTAAATATAGCAGTGCGAATTGGACAATCTAGACCAATAGCAAACGACTCGGTAGCAAATAGCAATTTAATATACTTTTTTGAAATCATTAGTTCGACGATTTCGCGTAGAATTGGAATCATACCAGAATGGTGAATGCCGATACCCTTTTCTAAGAGCCCGACCAAACGGTTATATTCAGGCAAATCCAAATATTCTTGATAATTTGGCAACTTTCGAATAATTTGCTCGCATTCACGTCGCACAATATAACTGACTTTAGAATCGTCCTCTAACAGTGGGACAGTGAGGTCCGCTGCACATAATTCAACATGTTTACGCGAAAACACAAACGCAATAGCAGGGAGCATATCGTGGTCTCGCAGAAAGAGCGCCAGCTGATTCAAAACGTGTTTACGTTTCATGTCGACGTTCTGATGTTCAAACCACGTAATCAATTTCGAAATATCACGGTAGCCAGATTCTTGAAATTTGCCCTTATGTGTTTGTAGAGGTATTAGTGCATTAGTTTTTTCACGAACATACTTTTCAAATTCCTTGTCTTTGATGTTTTTTAAAACAGACTCATTGATTGTGAGAAATCCATAATGGGAGAGCGGGACCACACGGTGGTTTGTCGATGCTAGCCAAACCTCTTTAACATTAGTGTCGTCACTCTGAACAAAAGCGCCTCGTTCACACCATTTCGCAAACCCCTCTGGATTATCAATCGTAGCAGAAAGCATTACCATTTGAACGTGTGGCGGCAACATCAAAATGGTCTTTTCCCATACTTGACCCCGGTCCGCATCATTAATATAGTGGACCTCGTCGAAAATTACACATGCTAGTTCAGATTGGACGTCAATTTGAAAATCAAGACCGGGTTTAGAATCTGAACCGTCTGTTTGCAAGAACAAATAATTCATCAAAATCTCCGTCGTCATAATCAATACGTCAGCATTCGGATTTGTTTTGATATCACCAGTCATAAGACCAAACGAAATATGGGGGTATTTATTAGTAAACTCATAAAACTTTTGGTTTGAGAGAGCCTTAATAGGGCTCGTATAAATAACCTTTTTTCCTTGTTCAACAAAATGTTGTAGCGCAAATTCTGCAGGCAACGTTTTTCCAGAACCTGTATGTGCCGTTACCAAAATATGATTTCCACTTAAAATTGCCTCTATAGCATATTTTTGGAAATCACTAAGTGGAAATGAAAATGATTCAAAATGGGACTGATATTTTGAATCATCGGGATAAGGGGTGTCGCAAATTTTCACCATATTGTAATACTATGTACTATCGTTTATATAATTACACTGAGGTTCAATTTTTTTTTATTGGATTATAGTTTGGAAAACAAATATGATTCTATAAAGTCATAATTGGGATTTGGACTATTATACTCTTTCATATGTCTGTCGTCGTTTTTATCATATAGCCACGAAAAAACCATTATAAGAGCAGTTTTATAAGATTTTTCGTATAATTTGGGTTCATAAATATTTATGTCTTCCTTTATTCTCTCTGCTAATAAATAATTAGAACTTGTTTTTTTAAAGTTGTACCTGTTTTTCTTATTGTTTTTACTCCATAAATTCATGTTTTGACAACAAAATCTATTAGTTACTCCCAATACTAATGGATGCTTCTTTGTATTTAAATTTGTCATTCTCGACTTATCGTCATGAGGAACATGATATAACATGTTCATATTAAATAAAACCTTTTTAAGACCGCAAAGCATAAGCCGAAGAGTAAAATCACTATCATCCCATCCATAAGATTTAATATATTCATTATACCCGTTAATACGTTGATAATCATTTAAAAATAAATATGTATTGCCATGTGTATGTTTCTCATTTTCATTTCGACTACACAACCATTCGCCAACGTAAAACATACCCTCTGTTAATGGATGATTCTCAAAAAACATATTACTTAGAGTTATATCTGAATCCAATTTGCATATTTTATTATATCTACATAAATCTCCAGCTAAATTTTGCGCATATGTTCTATAAAAACTTGCTTCATTTGGAACCCTAACATATAAAATGCGCGCGTCGCCTAGTCCATTTATAAAATCATAAAATTCCTCAGTTGACGACCAGTCAATAATAATAATTTGGTCAACGCTCTGATTCAACCATGTTTTAATATTTGACTCTATGTTTTGAGTGCGATTCATTACGTAAATATATAGACAAATTCCATCCAAAATGCTTTCGCCCAATATATTTTTTTTGCATTCGATACGGTTAGGTTTCAATAGTCCCGAAAATATATTTAATCGTTTCATTTCAATATAATCAAAATAGTTTACATCTTTATAATAAAATTTGTTATATTCGACATGATGTGAACAATAATCAAATATATCACACACTGGATATTCTATTTTATAAAATTTTACTTTTAACGATGATATATTATGAAATTCTAATGGATGAATACGAATTTTTATGCAGGCAATCGGTATTTTTAAATAAATGCGCCTTATGTTAGCTTTGCCAGTAGTTTCATAAGTTGTATCATCATTTATCCAACTATGTGTGTTTTTCATTTCAACATAACTTATTTTAAATTTTGTAACATGAGAAAAAAGTAAATCATCCTTTGACACGCTCTTTCCTTTAATATCAATGGCTGCTATTTCATAAAGGTTTTCAAAATTAAACTGTAAATATGGCGAATTATCATTTTTACCAGGAATCCATTCACTGGGTGAATCAAATGTAGAATACTTAGGTAAGAATTTTTCATTTAGATTTGAAGAGGCTATAATTTGGCTTTCATTTACGGTAACCTCTGAAATAACTTTATCAAAAGAGGTGTTTTGTATTAAACCATTTGTCTGATTGTGATTATTTACAGTTTTCGTATATTTATCAGGAATATCAGTAAGGTTTTCCAAAAACAATACACCCTTGTTTGATTTTACGCGCTTACGATTATCACAATTAGTAATTCCATATTGCGTAGTCTTTATATTTACAGTATCGATGTGATTAACGCATATTAGATGCGATGGATTTATTATATTCCACAATTTAGTTTTTTGTAATAAATGCGCAATCCGGTTATCGCAACATTCTGAACCTAATTCTATAGCTGAATTTGGAACAAGAATTTTATCTCGTCGCCATGCCCAGGCGGACTGATTCCATATAGACGGCTGGTATGGTTTTATATAATCAACTTTTAATTCTTCGCAGTCATTATAGGTCATTCCATTTAATAATTTTGTATTTGTTTCATAATGATTAAGTGCAAAAATTATGTCTAAATTAAAGTTTACATCGCGTAAAAGACCAATGGATGAATCCATATAGACATCTGGATTTGCCAAAACGCATATTTCATTTGATAAATTCTGGTTATAATATCTGAACGCATCTTCATATGTTAAGCGTTTTCGGATATTTATTTGTTTCAGCTTATGTCTTTGTTTTTCGGGAATGAAGTCTAAAACATAATGTTTTTCTACTAATAAATGCACTTCATCTAAATATTCATTTTCAATATTTTTAATTAGGCACGCATTAATATCCGATTGTCTATTTGGATTATTATCATGGTATTGCGTGACTAAAAATATTTTATTTGATATCATCTATATATAATTATTTTGTTATAATTGTATATATATTAAACGCAGTTGTATTACAATTTATGATTATATGTTAGCTGCCAAAACTTGTTGAACTTTCGACGCATGTCCACTCGAATTGAATGCGGACTTTTTATGAATACGATGGCGAACTAACACTTGTTCGCAGTTAAAAAACCGTGCTCCATTTTTACGCAGACGTAACCATAAATCATAATCTTCGATGCCGTTTTCGTTCCAATGACACAACCCTTTTTTAATTATAGAGCTACTATTAATTACCGGATTTACTTGAGTAAAATCAAACGCGCTTATGTTACCAACTGGAATACTGGGTTTAATTCCCTCTAGGTCACCAAAATATACACACTGACTACCAACTACATCAAAACCACGCTGTACATGCACGTATTGCGTTTCTAGTTTATTGTCTTCCCAAATATCGTCGACATCTAGAATAGCAACGTAGTCAAACCGACAATGCGGAATCATAGAATTCAGTGTTTCGGCTTTTCCCGTAACATTATAAAAATCATAGACGCGGATTTTATCGCTAATTGACTCATATTCTTTGGCTATCTGATAGACCTCAGAATTTTCGGGATGGCCATTTACGGCAATAATAAGTTCCCAATCTTCAAAAGTTTGCTCTAAGACAGAACTTACCGATTCGTTGATGAATTCGATGCCATTATAGATAGGAATTAAAATACTAATCATTTATATATTGAGAATTGCTATATATTTATATGTTTTTTGAGAACAACATAATAATTGGATTATGATAGGTCTATTCCTAGTCGGCCGCCAACTCCACATCCATCTGTTTCACGTTCAATGCCACCAAATCTGTCTCGGCAACCAAATCGACGAGATGACCACGATTATAACCGTTGGCACAAATGGGACCGTTATAACCCATATAGATGGAATGGGCATCATGGAGCACAGTGGCCAAATAGACCCTATGGACCATATGGACCTTATAAAGACATGAGCTGTAACTAAAAAAATAAAAAAAATAAAAAAAATTCTACAATAGCGCGCGCTGAAACAAAAACCAATTATCAAGTCCAGCCACGTTTTCTTTCAATAGTTCAAATTGGGGCAAATTAGAAAAAACACAATCCGCTATGACTATTTGGTCATCTTTTACCAAATAGCCATGCTCAAAATAAAGCGCCAACTTTTCGTCAAATGTCTTTCTCCACCATTCAATCATTCCAATATGTGATATAAAAAATCCGCCCGCAACAGATACTTGATGCGCAGGAATAGGCATAAAGGGCAACCCAACGTCATTTTTATCAATAATAATTTGCAAAAGCTGTGACAAATACTGCATATTATTATTTACGCATGCATAATGTATTTTCGATTTATTAAGAGAATTGATTTTGGATGCACTTGGCCAATCCCTTAGCGCATCGCTCGATAAATCGTCCGGTCTACCACGAAAATATCCAATATCACACCATCCAAACCATTTAGTACCAAACCAGTTATGCTTTGTAGTTTCATAAACAAAATGGATTTTCTCAGACCATAACATATTTAGTTTCCAGTCGACTTTGTCACGCAACAACAAGTTGTTTTCATGATTGGCTATCCAATTATCACGATAACGATATGTATAAAACTCTTCGTATGGCTTTATAATAATTTTTATTCTTGGATTTTCAGAATATTTGTCGACATATTGAGAACTTTGTTGGTCAGTATAAATAACCAAATAATAGTTGTTTACATTTGATAACATATTATCAATCCATTGACTATACGTACTTACGTCAAATTTTGCTTTAAATACATACCATGCAGTAGAAAACGTAATTGTCATACTGTATATATTGTTGGTAGATTTATTTTGTTTTATTAGTATATATAATTTAGATGGACTTACAAGCAAATGAAAAAATATTTGGCGTACCTGAGTATTTATATTATGGCCAAAATGAACGTGTAGACGAATTAAATACGCGCATAACAGACCGCCAGTTTTCCGATTCCCCATTAGAGCCTAATTTTAGTCCCCGACCAGTGCCCACAAAACATTCGCATTTTCCAATTATAAACCGCAGGAAGCCAATGAATGAACCAGTGATTCCATATTTGGAGCATAATCCGAGTGTAAATTTTAATCCTGGGACTCATCGCGCGCCGCCATCTGGATTTCTTAATAATGTCGATGTGGAGACAGTTTTAAGAAACCAAACATTTGCTTTACAACACGCAGACCAAGGCGTATATGTGCCTTCTGCTAATAGTGACCTTTATAATGTTCGTGTTGTCTCTAGACCTGGTGAACAAACTCACCCACTCTTATTTGATAGACCCCAATTTGATACACGTTTACACCCCAATGTAGCTGGTTCGGATATTGGTAGAGACCAGTTTTTTAATCATACAAGAACTCAATTACGTAAAATATAAGAAACAATTGGTCATTTATTATCCCATTTTATTATATAATCCTTTGCATATATAATGAACTCAATCATAAATATAATATTATCAACGAATCCAAATTTATTTTTTCTGAAGTTACTGGTAATATTAGGTATTATTTTAGCACTTGTTCTAATATATAAATTTACTACGCCACCAACGCACAAAGTCGAGGGGTTTACGCAAAAAGAACCCTTCGTACTTAAGCGCGACCAAGAATCATTTGATACGTTTTATGCAGAAATATATGATGAATTATACGATGTTCCGATGCGCTGCAAAAATGAATTAGTACAAGTATTAAAAAATACTGAACCTAGTACAAACAGTAGCGTGTTTTTAGATGTAGGAAGTGGCACGGGATATGTAGTAAACCAACTTACGGAAGCTGGATACGAAACTTATGGAATAGATAAATCAAAGGCCATGGTCGATTATAGTAACGAAAAATACCCGGAATCAGAGTATAAATGCGGCGACGTAGCAGATTCTATGGCGTTTGAAAAATCCACTTTTACTCATGTTTTATGTACTAATTTTACGTTTTATTTGTTTGAAGACAAGCGTGCGTTTTTGAGCAACTGTTATTTTTGGATGAAGCCAAATGCATATTTGATAATACATTTAGTGGATTACGATAAATTTAATATTTATCAACCCAATGCTACAACACCGTTAGCGAATTTTCCGACCCTCGGTAAAAAACCTCGCACAGTCGATGCTATGGCGGAATTCTATGATTATAAATATAATGCTTCCTATCGATTCCCTAATCACAAAAATAGTAATGGGTCGCCAAACAAGGTAACCTACGAGGAAAAATTCATAGATAATGATACAAAACATGTGCGTCAGAATGAACAGACATTGTATATGGATGATATTGATAGTATTATTGGCCTGGCAACGAAAATTGGGTTCTCATTAAAAGGTAAAATGAATATGGCGAAGGTACAAAAGAAACCAGCGATTCATTTACAAAATCCATATGCTGATGAGAACCAATATTTATATATTTTTGAACGACTTATGTAAAATAAACAACTACACTAATAGTTCGTTCAAAAGGTTCTCGCGTAAATCGTAAAATATAGTAGGTCATATGATTCATTATATTTTATTATCAATTACCATAGTTTTATTTGGTGTATTTGCCTTCATAAAACTTCGGTACCCGTTTTGGAACATACAGCCAGTATTCCATAAATATGATTATTGGCGGTATTTTTATTCGAATCCATTTACTATTCAAAAATATCGCCCCATGAAAACTAAGTTTTGCGATTTTACTAACATAACAACAAAGGATTATTTAGAGCTATCTGACACTGATAAACGTGATGTGTGTGATATATTACAGTGTTACTATATTCCGTCTGAACAAATAATACATAATATATCTGTTGAAGATATTGATGCCATTTTAACAGGACAACTCGAAACCTCCTATGTTTCAATTTATACAGAACCTGAATACAAAGCCGTTTCGAAACCTGGCGAAAATGCTGACATTATTACGACAAAAAAACCAATGGGTGCAATATGTTCTCACTATTTGAATTTTTATTATCGAGAACCTACCAACAAAGACAAGCCAGTTGAATC
>Ga0136644_10000174_pt1 | contig 49663 bp, 49 predicted proteins | sample C_130820_EF_Meta_FD_94780 | JGI IMG/M metagenome (GOLD analysis project Ga0136644, IMG submission 94780) | Freshwater microbial communities from Lake Croche, Canada to study carbon cycling - C_130820_EF_MetaG (v2) (version 2) | ecosystem: Environmental > Aquatic > Freshwater > Lake | place...
ACTCAAGTCTCTGTCCTTAACCTTAACGGACAACAGTTCCTTGTTGATGACCAACTCAACGTTTACCACTTCACTAACCACTCCAGAATCGGTACTTTTGACCCTAACAATAATGCTATTATCGAGTCGAAGTGAGGGACTGAATATTCAAAATGTCATGTCTATTTAAATAGAAAATAAATCATAAAAATGAAAATAGGTATAAAAACCTTTTTTCATTAAAATATTAAAGATGAATATGTTACGTTTCGTTATTTTTCATTTACCAATTGTTTTTTCATTAAAACAAATTTTATCTATGAAAGATTCTTCAGACATCAACACAGCTATGAGGAATCAATATTATTTAAAGAAAACTCCTTATCCCGAATTATTGGAAAAAATAGAACATCAAGAAATATCAAAAGTATATTTCTCACCTCATTACGATAAGGTTATTTCTGAAAATATTGAAAATACTGATGATGTTTACTCTGACTTTTCATTAACCGACATCATACCACCGGTAAGCACAAATTTAATAGAAATGTCTATTAAAAATAAGGTTGATCCTATTTTTCTAAAGCAACAAGATCCGAACCCAATACAAGTTATTGCGGTTGACATATTAAACGGTGTAAATAACTATTTTGTTCCCTTTATTTTTATATCTCTTCTCTTATCCTTTGTTCGTTCTCTGTTTTTATCAAACAATAGTGCAAGAAATCCATTTAGTGGTGGAATGCCAGGAATGCCAGGTTCATTAAATATTGATCTACAAAAGGACAAGGAACTAATGAAAAAGTCAAATATTACGTTAACTAGTTTTGCAGGAAGCCCAGAGATATTCGAAGAATGCACAGAAGTGGTTTCTTATTTAAAAAATGCAACTGTTTATAAAAACGCAGGAGCAGAAGTTCCAAGAGGGATTTTATTAGAAGGCCCACCCGGAACAGGCAAAACCTTATTGGCCAAGGCTATCGCTAGTGAAGCAGAAGCGAGTTTCGTATCTATAAGTGCAAGCGAATTTGTAGAAGTATTTGTAGGAGCAGGTGCATCAAAAATTCGTAATCTATTTAATACAGCTCGTGGAAATAAGCCTTGTATTATATTTATAGACGAAATTGATTCAGTTGGTCGTCAACGTGGTGCCGGAATAAATATGGCGAACGATGAACGTGAACAAACACTAAACCAGCTTTTGGCAGAAATGGACGGATTTTCAGATAATGAAGGCATTTTAATAATGGCCGCAACAAATCGTAAAGATGTATTGGACGCAGCATTACTAAGACCAGGACGGTTTGATAGAATAATTACAGTAGCGTTACCAGATAAAAATTCGAGAAAAGACATATTGCAGGTCCACTCTAAAAATAAACAATTGGAAAGTTCCATAAACTTAGAATTAATCGCAGAGTTGACTGCTGGGTTTTCTGGAGCACAAATAAAAAATCTATTAAACGAAGCAGCAATTTACGCAGCAAGAGTAGGCAGAACAGTTATTTGCGAACAAGATTTATTAAATTCTTTAGATAAATTAATCGTAGGGTTAATTCGCAAAACAGACACTCGTGGAGATGAAGCACGTCGTAGAGTGGCAATTCACGAAACAGGTCATGCTTTGTTGTGTAATGAGTTTAAAGAGTATTTTGAATTAAAAAAGGTTACTATTCAAAGTACATACAATGGTGCTGGCGGATATACTCTTTTTAACGAATATCAAAACATAACAGAAAGTGGTCTATATACAAAAAACCTATTAAAAAAACGTCTCATCGTGGCTATGGGTGGGAAAGCTGCAGAAACTCTATATTATGGCGAAGAATACGTTTCGGTTGGTGCGGTTCAGGATTTAAAACAAGCAAATTCTATGGCACAACGTATGATTGGAAATTATGGAATGGGCAAATTATTGGAGGCATTTTATAATGAAGACGTAGATAGTGATAGAAATCCGTTCTTGGGTCGTAGTTTAGGAGGAGGTGCCAAATATTCAGAGAGAACAAAAGAAATTATGGATTCTGAATCCTTAGAATTAGTACGAAATGCTTATGATGAAGCCAAGCGAATTTTAAGTGAAAATCGTAGTAAAATGGATATTGTTGTAGAGAATTTAATACAAAAAAATACATTATATACAGAAGAATTTGATAATCTTTTTTTATAGAACTATTTTCTTTGCTAACCAGGATCCTAAAGCACACCACATTAACGTAATTGTATTGCTTCCGTTTACAATTACCCATCGAAATGCTTGACAATGAGGTGCAGGAACAATAAATGGAGAAAGTAGAAATCCAACTATAGTCATAGGTGTGCACCATGATACGTAAAGATGTGAACAAGTATAATGCAATACAATCCAAACAATATAGATGCCACAAAGCTCAATAAACATAGAAAAGTAATGGGTACCCTTTTCTTTGAGATTTTCATAGCAAAACATGCTGGAGTAATTCTGTACATCATCATCTTGTGATGTCTCTTGAAGTATGTTGGATCGAGGCATTTTTTGACTTATCGAATTTAATTTATCATAAAAAAAGTTCAATTTTTTATGATATGATTTGGCATTATTTCTGTTTTCTTGTTTTTTTATTTTTGCGTTTTCCACCACGAGTTGGTGAATAACGTTTTGTCTGACGAACGCCAGGTTCTAAAGGATCTCCAACTTGTGCCCATATAGGAAATGGTGAAACAGGACTTTCTGCATGAACAATGGGAATTTCTTCAGCAGTTTCCTTTGGAGAATTCTTTCCAGAGTATTTTTCTCTTTTCGCCACTTGAATCTCAGGACTAGGCGTTTTGAATACAGGATTTGTTAATACGGCATGCGCTTCAACAATATCTTTACATGCGTTATCTAATATTTCTCGTTCAGATTCTGGGTATAACGTTTTAAGAGCTTCGAACAATTCATGATTGTTACAAATTATAGGTATATTCCTTAAAAACACCTTACTGAATTTGTTATTTTTATAATAATAATCTAAAAATAATTTTATAACGCGAATATCAATTTTTGTTCCATCTTCTATAGCGTTACGAAACAACAAATCAAATGCAGCAAGTCCATCAGTATTTTTGAAATCCACATATTTTGTATTTTTATCCGATTCGGCAAAATGAAATATTTTATTTATAATATAAATTGAGTCATCTACATTATTTCCACTATAACCTATAGCAAACATTAATGCTGTTATTTTAGCTTTAGTATTTAAATGTAAAGGATGACTCCCTGTACCTGTCGTCTCTAATAATGCTCTTGCGTATTTAAAATTATCTGAAAAATCAAAACTAAATACAGCTAACAATAAATATTCCAATAGAGTAACCTTTACAACAGTTCCGTTATTTGATTTATAGGAATAAGACTCCAATTCTATATCAGGAATATCTATTAAAATTTTAAAAGCTTCAAAATTACCAACTTCCAATATTCTTTTAATGGCGTTATTACCTTCTTTATTTGTATAATTCACATCACATTTATCGTTTTTTAAAAGAGATTTTACGACATCTATCATATCGACGTCTGAAACAGCCATCATTAAAGGCGTTTCTCCTTCTTCGTTTGGACTGCATGGATTACCTTTATGTTTTAATAATTCAAAAACAACAGCTTTATACTTTTTTTTGCACGCTATTAATAAAGCGTAATCACCTTCTTCATTAATATGTTTAATATTTGCTTTAGAACCATGTTTTGCCAACTCTAACGATTCTTCTTCTAAACCAGAATTTAAGGCTGCTATTAAAATTGTATCCTTAAACATGCCGTAAGTTTTATCAGTGTTAAAAAAACCATACCCTATTTGGTCATTTATTCTTTTTCTATCCATTGGTCTATTGCCTTTTTTATTATAATCAATTATGTACTTATACAATTGATTTGCTTTACTTTCCATTATATTTACTTTTTCTTCTTTATCCATTTACTATATATTACTAAAATATTATTTACCTGCCCACATTCGGAACTGAATATCCCATTGTTCTAAAAGTGAAATGGAAATTTCAGGCAATATCGGATGCGACTCCCAAAAATATCTACAAAAAGTCCACTTGAAACCATAGTGCTCAGGATACAGTTCTGAATAATTCGTCTTCAAAAACTCACAAATATTCTTTGGAAGCAATTCTAGATTGCTACTCGGCAAAACATATGCTAATTGGGTATATGGCGTAAATGCACCGTTTTTTCCTTTTGTAATAAAATTCATTTCGAAATGTGGTACATATTTGCATAAATCAGCAAATAGAGGTGGATAATGATGTTTGTATTTCCATCGCCAATCTGGACAAGAATTTGTGTAATATTTATATACCCATTCTAATCCTTCCAAGTAATTAATGCAAATCTCTTTAATAGTATCATGATTCGTCTTACTATCAAATAGTGTTTTATAATACCGTTTTTCCCAGTTTGCCTCACTAGGACAAATGTATTTTTCTTCTGCCCGATAAATTACTGGTGTATTTAATAACGCATCCTCCTTTTCCAAAGGAGTGGTTTCCAGAAAGCGACGTTTATCAAATTTATCTCGAACAAAATATTCATTTATTAAAAATTCATGTTCTTTCTTGGCAACTTCGCTAACAAATATTCCAACATGTTTCCACACAATAGAACCATTTGTTCTTGATATTAAAAAACGGTCAGGAAAGTTCCCAATACATGAACGGTAAATATCCAATAAACCTTGAATTCCATGTGTTCGAATATTCATAGCAGGAAAGTGTGGCAAAAAATCATTTCCCAAAAAGAAACATAAAAATACATAATCGTGAATACGAATCGGGTCTGGAAATTTACAACGCATTTCCGACAATATACTTGTAGATAAATGTTGAATATCCAAAAATTGGGGTATCTTTGGGTTATCATTATCAATAGATTGAACCGGAAGAGAATTCTTTAAAAACTCAGGCGTCTCACGAAAAACGTATACATTATTGCAATATTTCAAATGAAATATAGAAAGCATAATAAGGTCAGCATCTAACCCATAAACAGCAACATTATCTCTAGAAATATCGTTTGTACGCATATGCTCGTATAATTTATGTTCACCTTCACCGCATTCATCAGAACAAGACACTATCATTTTCTTAATACTATATTTGTCTTCGCTATTTTTAAATTCGTGATTAATCCGTCTTGATAACTTATTCATAAAATCGGTTCCTGGAGTAATGGCGGACGTATTCCAGATCGACGATTTTTTATCTGTTCCTAGGTCAACGTTCTTCATAAACCATGTTTTATAACGTCGCGTACGTTGTTGTTCCATTTTTGCAAAAGGAGCTACACCATCAAATGCAATAAAAACAGTATGAACAGGTCGGATCAACTCAATATAAAATTTTATTTTATCAATGACGGAATCTATTACAACATCTTCAAAATTAGAAGGAATTTCTCGTTCTCCTTTTTGTATTTCAGATTCTAACCCATAAACGGCGTCATAGATAATAGAATTACAATCCATATACAAATGATGGAAAAGTAAATTCTTCGATATGAAATAATTCAAACTACGTACAATGTTTGAATAATTCTTAATGATATGTGAAAAATAGCTAGGTATCCCCATTACGTCTATAATTAATAACGCCGATTAATTTTATATTCTTTTATAAATTTATTACACAAAAGTAGACTTGTAATCACACCTTTAACGTAGAACTATTTATCACAATTCGTGCGCATTATTTATATGACATAAATGTATACCATACATAATGAGTGAAAAAAAGAGTGATACAAAGAACTCTTCAAAAATAAAAACCGAAACCATAAATAAAGAATCAGAAGAATTTCACACTTTTATTTGTGAAAAGATAAATTATTTGCAAGAAATAATAAGAAACACTATAATTTCTATAAAAAGAAACAGAGAAATGGAAATATTTAGTAATAATGACGCAAACTTATCTATTTCAGTATTGTTAGAATTATATGAAAAGACAACGACTATATCATCGCAGATATCTATTAATAATAGTTCTAAAACAAATGATAAAATCATAGATTCTTTACAACAAGTTATAGATAAATTATCTATGATAATATGTGGTTTCGGTACAAAACATATAGACGATCTATTGTTTATTAGTTTTGGAACAGAATTTAAAAATATGAAATTAGAAAACGAAATTATTCGAGACAAATATGAAATAATTAAAAAATACGTTCAACCCATTGGGTATAAAATTGTACACTGGAAGCCCCAAAAACTAGATAATTTATTAAAGAACTCAATATGCATAGATAAAATTATTGAAGAACCCACAAATATAGAAGACGCAAATACGTTTGAATGTTTTGATGTAGAATCTACAACAAAATCATTTTACCAAAGAATATATGGTATACAAATTGTAATTCAAAATGAAAAAGCTAGGAAAACGCTTATAATAAATGGATTAGTTGAAGACATATATATTGATTGTTTCACCAATAAATACATACAAAAACGTGTATCTGAAATTTTAAATGCTTCAAATAATTATGAAAAACAATCAAAAAACATTATACTGAAAGTTCTTGAATCTAGTTCGGTAAAAGATGTTTTAATTTTTGGGAATGAAGATATTAAAAAGAAAATGTTTGCGGTTTTTACAGAAGTAAGTATGATAAAGAAAACGAAGATAGATATAACAATAAAGAAATTTTTAGAACTCGATGTTTATGCACAGAGAAACATGTTAATAAATTTATTAATATATAACACCGATCATGAAATACAATATATTTGTTATTTACTATATGATTTAATAACCGCAAATAATTCAGAAGCAACAGATAATAAAGAACAACTGCGTATTTATGAAAGTTTGCCATGGAAATTAAAGAATTACTTTAAAGATGTTGTTAAATATAACGTCAAGTACACAAATGATATGATACAAAAATATGATATTCATAAAATAACATTAGAACAACAAATATATTTATTAAAGGCAAATGAATGTGTAAAAGAAAAAGCTATGGCAAAATTAAAGGAAATTAAAGGTAAACCAGACGAATTAACAAGTAAAGCCAAGCAATATTTGGAAGGATTAATAAAAATACCCTTTGGAATTTACAAAGAAGAGCCTATATTAAAAAAACCAAAGGATTTGAATAAATGGTTTCTGCGTATTTTAACCATCACAGAACAGTTATTTCCAAATATAAAATTAATTAAAAAGGAAAGATATTCAAATATAGAAATAATAAACTATGTTTCTCAAATAAATAATTTTATTGATACAAATGTTCTTGATTCTATTAAAGTAAATATAGAAACCGTTTCTAACAAACAATTACTACAAATTATACAGTTTATAAATTTGATTAAAAGGTCAAAAGGGGAAAAAAAATATGCATTAACCAATACAAATAAACAAACTAACATAAAAAACATTTTGGAATATATTAATCTTAACAAAGAAAACGAAATATTAACTACAGAAATATACGATAAGACACAAATTAAAACACAATTATCTTTAACTAAAACAAAAAATGAAATAAAACAGATAAATTTAAATATTTCACAAATAGAATCAACTATGAAAGGAATATTAGATGTTCTAGATGAATCCATTTATAGTCATAATTATGCTAAAAATCAAATTATGAAAATAATTGGCCAGTGGATGAATGGAGAACAAAGTGGATATTGTTTCGGATTTGAAGGATCTCCAGGAATAGGAAAAACATCTCTTGCAAAAAAAGGATTAGCAAATTGTTTAAAAGACGAAAATAATAATTCACGACCCTTTTCATTTATAGCATTAGGTGGTTCGTCCACAGGAGGATCTATTGAAGGATATAGTTATACTTATGTGAATGCTACATGGGGGAAAATTGTAGATATTTTAATAGAATCGAAATGCATGAACCCAATTATTTACGTAGACGAATTAGATAAAGTGAGTAAAACAGAAAACGGGAAAGACATTATAGGCATTTTTACTCATCTAATTGATTCTACACAAAACGATGGGTTTCAGGATAAATATTTTTCAGGAATTGAATTAGATTTATCGAAAGCACTTTTCATATTTTCATATAATGATCCAGAACAAATAGATCGAATATTATTAGACAGAATACATAGAATAAAGTTTGATAACTTATCGATTGATGATAAAATGGTGGTAGCACGAAAATATATAATACCTGAAATAAATAAAAAAATGGGATTTGAAAATATAGTAGATATTTCAGACGATATTATTGAACATATTATTGAATCTTATACAATAGAACCTGGTGTAAGAAAACTCAAGGAGATTTTATTCGATTTATATGGTGAAATAAATCTGAATATTTTAAAATCGTCATCTGAAAACATATATGAGATACCGATAACAATAACAAAAGATAATTTGGAAAATAAATTTTTAACAAAGTATAGTAAAATAATAGAAAAAGAGATACATCAAAAACCAGAAATAGGGATAATTAATGGTCTATGGGCAAATACATTAGGTAGGGGAGGAATAATACCTATACAAACCTTATTTTATCCCTCTTCAACATTTTTAGATCTAAGATTAACCGGGTTGCAAGGTGATGTTATGAAAGAAAGCATGAATGTAGCAAAAACATTAGCATGGAATTTGACAGATGATAAAATAAAAAAAGAATGGTTAATGCAATTTGAAGAAACCAAATGTCAAGGATTACATATTCATTGTCCAGAAGGAAGTATATCAAAAGATGGTCCGTCTGCAGGAACTGCCATTACAATAGCAATTTATAGTTTACTTAATAAAAAATTAATAAAAAACGATATAGCAATAACTGGTGAAATAAGTTTAAGCGGTGAAATAACATCCATAGGCGGATTAGATATAAAAATTAACGGTGGTATAAAATCAGGAATCAAGACATTTTTATTCCCAAAATCAAATAATAAAGATTATACGGATTGGAAAAAAAAATATGGTAAAAAATACGAATCAATCAATATTGAATTTTTAGAGGTAACAAATATAAACGATGTCTTCAAATATGTATTTGTGTAAAAAAAACTATTTTCTGAAGATAATATAAGAATAGAAACATGAGAACTAATTTATTATCCTTTTTAACTTTTTTTTTAAGGTTATTACCATTTTTCCTTGTATGTTATTTTTTGTTGTTATCTATGTTTAGCCAGGACTTTAAAGGAATAATTTACCTAGTTGGATTAATATTTACAATTTTCACAGTTATTATTCTTGGAAATGCGCTGCCAATTAGTAAACCTTTAGATATAAATGGGATAACAAATAAAGATTTGTGTAATTTTATAACATTTAATAATGTTGGTGAAATATCGAGATTGCCGCTGGGACAAGCAGTATTAGGTTACACATTTTCATATTTATTAGTTTCCATATTAAAATATAATTATGTAAAACAAAATATAACTACTATTGTTTTATTTCCATTATTAATTCTTTTTGACATGGCTTGGGATGTAAAAAATAGCTGCCATACTATATGGCAAGCAGGAGTCGCATTATTTATTTCATTATTACTTGGATTATTATGGGGAGTGATTATAAATTCAACAAACAATAAAAATTTAGTATTTTTAACAGGGATAAACAATAAGGAAACATGTGTAACACCGGCTAATCGTTCCTTTTTATGTAAAAAGAAAAAAAGTTAAGATGAATCGTAATTAATTTTTGAAAAACTTATCTCAAGATATTATAAGAACATATCTTTAAAAAATGGAATTAAATATAGTATCTTTTACCTATCTATTTTTACGTTTAGCACCATTTGTACTTGTATCCTTTTTTTCACTAGCATCTATATTTAATCAAGATTTTAAAGGACTAGTCTACCTAGTTGGGTTATTAGTTGCTTGTTTTATAAATATTCAACTTGGAAGCATAATATCTTTACCAGAAAGCTCGGATAAATCTGAATTATGTAACATGATATCGATTAATGAAGGTGGTGACATATCCAAATTACCTTTGGGTCAAGCAGTTTTTGGATACACATACGCCTATCTGTTATATACAATAATAAAATATAATTATGTAAAACAGAATATAACAACAATATTTTTTTTCCCAATTTTAATAATATTCGATATAGTTTGGAACGTTAAATGGTCTTGTTATACACTTATCCAGTTAGTTGCGTCTCTATTCTTTGCAGGATTATTTGGAGCATTTTGGGCATTTATTGTAGAATCCATGAACAATAAAAATTTACAATATTTTGTAGGCATAAATAATAAAGAAGTTTGTAGTGCACCGACTGCATCCACATTTAAATGTGGGGTTTACAAAAACGGTCAATTAATATCTAAAAATTTTGCAACACCCAAATAAAATTATATTATAACTTTTGATAATATAATTACATATCAAACAATTGTAAATTAGTTTTAAACCAATATTTCAGAGATTCTATTAATCTCTCTCTATGCATTTTATTGGTAATTGTACTGACATTAAATGTCTTATCTTGAAAGAAAACAAAAAAATTTTGAATTATATTTACTGTATTTGCTTTAGAATATTTGGTGGCAAGTTCTTCGTATGGAAATTGTGGAGAATTTGTTCTTATATTTACATCATTATGAAATTTAAATAAAAAATTTATTAAATCGCTCTTTGTTACGATTGAGTTCATATTTATTTTACTTAAATATTCTGATGCGTGAGTTGAACATTTTGGACATGGTAAATTTTTACAAATAGATACTATATTATTTAAAAGTTCATTTCTTATTAATAAAAAATATTCATCTTTTACTTTATTTGCCAAAGTATGTAACAATAACCATGTAGCAGGACCCCACTTTATTTTTTCCGGGTTGTTTCTCGAAACATTAACAATAGGTTCTAGTTTTACTTCTTGATTCTGCGTAATTCTTTGAGTATTAAATCGACGATTAACTTGAAGAAAAGGACCTGAATTTAGTTTTGTATTGTTATATTGTTGATTGTTTCTAGAATCTAAGAAAAACATGTTCATTTATATAATTTGGATATATTTTAGATGTTAAAAAAAACTAAATAAAAATATCTATCGTATTTATATAATATGGAGACCAAGGAACAACTAATTAAAACTATAAAAGAATGGGTAAAAATTGATAACGATATACGTAAATTGCAAAAAGAAATTGTTCAAAGGAAAAAGGATAAAAAACTATTATCAACAACATTAATTGAAGTTATGAAAAAAAATGAGATCGATAATTTTGATATAAGTAATGGTCAACTTTGCTATAACAAAAAAAATATTAAAAAACCTATAACAAAAAAAACATTATTAGATATTCTGGCAAAATATTATAAAGGTGATCTGATAAAGGCAAGCGAAACCAACAATTTTATTTTGGACAACAGAGAAGAAACTGTCAAAGAAAGTCTTATATTAAAGTTGAATAAAACTTCTTCCTAAAACAATCCTAGTTCTGGGATAGTAACTACTCCATTCTGCTTAATGCATTTGGCAATAACAGACGGATTTTGTTTTCCTTCTAGAATATCCTCTGTCTTATAAACATTATTAAACTTATCAATATAATAAACAATTCCACAAACTTCCTCAGCAACTACTTCCATTTTCTGTATGGAATTATCTGAATTCTCATCAGTTTGGAAGAACCCATGAGGAGTTCCTTTCACATGAGTACCACAAAATTCACACTTATTCTTTCTACGACGAGTGCACTGTTCACCGTTCGATCTTTTTGCGTTACATCTATTGTTTACAGGAATAGAGTTCTTAATACGCTTACGCTTTACTAGATCATCCTTTATGACAGTAAGACGTTCATAATCATAAATAAACTCCAAAAGTTCATTTAACTTAGTCTTCTCCTCAAAACATAGATCCGTAATCTTAGTACGAATGCTGTCCTTAAAAGATGTAACATAGGTCTCTATTTTCTTATTCAAACGTTTCTCCATTGCTGCTTTATATATGTTATAAAAAATAATATTTAATTCAATTTTTCAAATATTATTTAGAAACGAATATAAAGAGTTTTGATGCAATTACAATTCATTATCCCATTCTAGAGGACGTAGTTTCTTCCCACCATCGTACGCCACAGCATATTTATTATCTAACATCCATTTACTTATATCTATATCTTCCAAATATACATCAGCCAAAATACGGCCGTATTTTTCTATGCTTACATTTTTTAATGTGACAATTTTACCAAATATTAATTCATGCAACGCATCTCTAGCTTTAATTGCCATGTTTTTTTCAATATTAGTAATACCTTTAATTTCTGCCGAATCGATTCTACTAAGACGTACCCGAAAACGGTAAATTGGCAAATCTGTATTCGGAATTTTTGAAGCGATTGTAATAGTATCACCATCATAAACTTTTATTACCTTACCACATGAAATTGGTGGAATAAACTGTTTTGTATCTTTGTATTCAACATGATACAAATCATCGAATGCTGTACTTGCGATTTCAGTAAACGAATTTGCTTGAGAAACATGTTTTTTCTTTTTAAAACCGCAACAATTATTCTTTATAGATTTCAAACAGAACATTTCGCTTGAATATGTGAGTAAAAGTAATAAAAAAGATATATTCATTCAATTTTTTGAACAATATATACTAAACTTACATTATCTTCCAAACATATCATAAATCTTTTTAAATACATTACCAGCATCTATACACGCAAAGCGTAAATGCTGAGCAACCATACGCTTATCCGCATTTTTTTCATAAGTTACACGAATAGTACTATCCATATTATGCGGATGAAATTTCTTAAAACCACAATACGTGAATATCTTTTCAGTTATAAAATACTTTTCGTATAAAATATATTGAAGAATCATACCTATAGTATAATCCTCATTTTCCAAGATAATATCAAAACAATTGTCCATAGTAGTTTCACCATTATTAATAGGTATTCCGTCGGAATCGATTAATTGAATCATAGTAACAAGCTTATCATGTAAAATCTTACACGCTTTCTGCACAATTTCTCTATTTTCAAATACACCCAAAGTTTGTATAATGAAATCAAAACTGTCGGGAACAAAATGTCTTTGAGCATCAAGCAAATAAAAGTTTTTCTTTTCAAATTCTATTTCTTCTTCTGATAAGTTATCCGACAATAGCTTTTTTGAATGTTCTTCCCAGACTTCATCAACCTTCTTCATATCTAGAGTGTTACCGTAAGAGCACTTTGATACTACATTAAACATGCTATTTTCTTTTGCTGTTCTAACAGAAAATTCAGCTGTCAATTTAATATGTTCTCCAGGAATATTGTCGGCAAGTTTCGGTCGCACTCTAGCAAAATCAATAAATTGTAAAGTTCTGGGGTTCGGTGGGAAAATACGTTTCGTTTCATCGCTAGATAAATAATTCCCGTTTGTTTTATTACGAATACGAAAATGTTCTGTAGTTACCACTATCTTATTCTCTGTTTCGTTTTTAATATCCAAATCAAGTATATACGCGCCAGGTAGAATATTTAAATCCTTTTCGTGAACTGGAATGCAACTTAAACGCTGTTTTAATATCTCATTATGTAATCTAGTTGTATTTATTTGGATATTGCATTGATTATCATTATAAGTTTCAGTATAAAATGCCAAAGTAGGAATATCTGATAAAATTGTTCTGCGAATAGCATTTGCTAAACTAACATGTAAATTACTTATCGTAAATTTATAGACGTCACCGATTTCGGAAATATCTGAAATTTGGGGATTCATGATTATAAAATACACCTGTATTATTTATATATTTTATATTATTAATAATGAATCAATTTTTTGTGAAATATTATTTTGGTGGGTTGTGAATATGAATGTGTGTACCTTGATTTGGCATCATTCTTGGGCGAGGCATTATGGGTTGACCGGGTTTTGTTGGAGGTTTTACATCAATATCCCTATAAAAGTAATCATCGTCAAGTAAATATGGATAATTCGGAAAATATGGATAATATGGATAATATGGAAAACATCTTTCCGAATCAGATGTTTTTTTAACACTATTTGGAGGAGATGGTTTCAAATCCAAATTTTCAGAATCACGATATAAATAAGCATAATAAGGATTATAATAATATGGATCATATGAATAAGGATAGAAAGGATAACCACGACTAACGTCACACATGTCTGTAATATGAGTCTTTGCTATCTTAACAACAGGTTGACTAGGATTTATAACGCATGGCAAATAATTATTTAAAGATAAATCTTCGCATGTTACAAAATTTCCTGATGTATCTGTATGCATACAAGATATTATATTGTCAGAAGAGTCAAAGACCATTATTTTTATGTTTTCAATTACGTTGTAACTTAAATCATAATTTCTACGAATAAAGCCATTTAACTCTTGCACATTAGATTCTAATCCATGTATTGTAGCCATTAACTGGTTGCATCTATTCATTAAAAAATAATTATCAAAAGTAATATTTTGAAAAATTGTTCTTTTCGGATTGTGATTTGGAAGAACAGTCGTCATTTAAATAGATTTTATCTATTTATATTATAACTAAATATAATTAGACCCTAAAATATTATTAGCATTTATGGTAATAATATCAGTATTGTATTTAATAATTTAAAACTGTAAATTATAATTTATTCTTCTACACCTTGCAATCCTTCCAATATTTTAATTTCTGGGTAAATGTCTTTTAAAGAATAAGGATGATTATAAAGCTTTTCATGCGCCCAATATTTATGACATGCAAATGTTATTCTTGAAAATACCTGTTCTACTGAAAATCGTTTTGCTTTTTTATACCCAGGTTTATATACTTTAATATTATCATAATTTGTACAAAAATACAAATCTTCAGAAACATTATAAAAAGGAATCTTATCTACGATTTCCAACATTTTGCTTTTCCTTCTTAATGAAATCCCGCCGTTACCAATAAAATTGCAATTTTTTGTAGGAGGAAAATCGTTTATTTCCCATGGAGCTCCAACGTAGTCATAATTTAAATAGTCATTTATTAAAAACGCGTATTTTTTTATAATTAAAGAATCTGTTTGAAAAACTAAAAACATTTCTGTATTAATAAAATCATAAAATATACTTCGTGATGCTAAAAATTTACTATAAGTACTCAAATTAAAAGTTTCTTTTCCAGAATTTACTAATTGTATTCTGTTATCATATATTCTGTTTAATTTATTAACAATTTTTTCTGAATATTCAACATTATTAATTCCATGGAAAAAGACAATTTTCCATTCATTTGATAAACATTCACATGCGTTTTCTATAACAAATTCCAACGCTTTATGTTTACGTGGTTCTATTATTACAGCTGTATATTTATAATTCATTATAAACGATAAATTTTTAATTTTATATTATTTATTTATCAATAAAAAATGGACGTTTTTAAATATGCAAAGGTGTAAAATTACTGTTATAAATAATAAATAAATCTATTTAAATAAATGTCTCTATGCATATAAATATGCCAGAGATAGGATTTATAATCTTAAGACACGTAAATAATGATTTAACAAATAAGTATTGGATTCACTGTTATAATTGTATTAGAAAACACTATCAAGAAAATCACATTCTTATTATAGATGATAACAGTAATTATAATTTTATAACAAATAAGGAATTATACAAAACTACAATTATAAATAGCGAATATCACCAAAGAGGTGAACTGTTGCCATATTATTATTATTTACATAATAAATAATTTGAAATTGCTGTGATCATTAATGATTCTGTCTTTATTAATCAATATATAGATATCGTTGTAGACAATTATAAATTCTTATGGGAATTTGATCATTTTGCTGACCAACCAGAGGATGAAAGAAGAATGATAAACGTTTTTAATGATTTAGAACTAATTGAATTTTATGAAAACAAAAATTTATGGAAAGGTTGTTTTGGATCTATGTCTATAATTACTCACGATTATTTAAGTTTCGTTAATAAAAAGTATGACATTAGCAAATTATTGGATTATGTGTTAAATAGACATAATCGCTGTAGTTTTGAAAGAGTTATTGCATGTTTATTACAAAAAAACTATAAAAAAGAAACCTTGTTAGGAAATATAATGAGTTATCAAAATTGGGGAACGACTTTTGAAAATAAGGATGAATATAAACATTTACCAATGACAAAAGTTTGGACTGGTAGATAATTCGGGTTTAAATATTTTATTTTTAGATTAACAAATATAAAATAGTTTAACCTCATTTTAATGTTTCCTGCATAATAATATTAGGATTACAAATATTATTATAAAAATTAATTAGAAAACAAAAATAAACTAATCAAAAGGAAAAATAAAATAAACGGGAACAAAACTAAGAACCAAGATAATCCTGGCGCGCCAGCCTTACAAATTAAATTTAATACCCATGTCCAAAATAAAATATAGAGTATTTTAATTATAAAAATAAGGGTAATACTAGATACATTACAAGTGTAATCTCCCAAACAATAAACATCTTTGTTTCCTATATTTTGAAAAGCCATTACGATTAATGCAATAAAAGATAACGCTAAATAAAAAGCTGCCGGGCCGCACAAATTTTTTAATCCAACAACTGCCATTATATATATAAACTATAAAAAATTATGCTAAAGGAGGATTAAATTTTGTAAAACCAACAGCAATTGGTTGTTCTGAAATAGACGAATTTATAGGGACAATACCATTTAGAATATTTAAACTATTGTTTGCTCCATCCGATGTTCCAAACGTAACAAATGGGTTATTTGTGTAGGCATCTCCTAATAAACTATAACCACCACCTCTTATTTTTTTAAATTGAATCTTTTTCCTACCGCCTTTTGTAATATCTAGTAAATTTCTACTAGTGACTTGAGCAATCGGAGAATTTGGGTTGTTAATTTCATTATTCAAAGGATAATAATATCGAGACGGTAATGTTCCATCAAAACTTGCAGGATTAATATTTCCACCATTAAATACTCCTTTATTGCATCCACAATCACCACCTTTCATTCTACGACTTGATTTTCTATATTTACGCGTACTTCTTTTTTTATGTGTTCTTTTCTGTTTTGTTTGTTTTCCTTTTGCCATATACAATATGTAATGAAAAAAATATTAAATATGTTTGGTTTTATAATTTATTCTATGTCGACATGAGTTAACATATGTCTTCTACAACAAACATTACTTAATCCTAAATCATCTAACACTCTTCCTTCTGGAGTTTTTTCCACGTTGTTTTTTGTTAAATAAACTACTTTATCTATGTTCATACCATGAGACAATTTTATTTTACGAACTTCGTTTTGGTAAAATCTATATTTATCAGCGAGAACCATTCCACAAGTAAAGCATTTCACCGGAATTATCATTTCCTATTGTTTATTTATATATGTCTATATTCTTTTTATAAAATTCAATTTTTTATCCATATATAAAATATCAGTTTATTATAAAGAATGCCAAAACCTATTTATTTTTTAATTTCTTTAATAATCATACTGTTATTTATGTATTTAACAATAGAAGTAAATGTAAAAGAAGGTAATTCAAACAGTAATAATGAAAGAACTGATAATAAAACTCATTATAATCAAGATAATTTAGACGTGAATTATCACGATGATCCTGAAAAATTAAACGATAGTAGTTTATTAGCAAATAAAAATAGCTATGTATTAGATAAAGATGGTAAAATTGTTCCAATAACATCTAGTGGAATAGGAGTAAGCACTAATTATTACAATCCAGGACAATTTGCATATACTTCACAATCCTATGTTCCCAATTATGAAGATAGTGTATTTTTAAGTAGAACAGCGGATCTATCTTATAAAAATCATGTTAGTAATACAGCCTCTATAAAAGGAGGATTTTGTAATTATTTTAGTAAAAACATGGATGAAATAGAAAAAGCTTGTTTAGAATCAGACCCAAATGTTTGTGCATCAACATCTTGTTGTGTTTTATTAGGAGGTTCAAAATGTGTAGGTGGTTCGCAAAATGGTCCCAACTATCCTGCCAATTATAACGATGCTAATCTTCCTAACAAGGACTATTACTATTTCCAAGGTAAATGTTACGGCAATTGTCCAAAATACTAAATTGTTTTATATCCCCTAGTGGTTTTTTTTCTTAAGACCGGCTCCTTTTTTACATTATTAGAATGTATTTCATCATGACATGTTTGGCAAACATATTCTAAATTCGCCGGATGATTCTTATGAAAAGATCCTATAAACCCATCACTATTTGCATCTTTTTGTTGCTGCAAATGATGAATTTCTTCACCCTTATTTACGCCACATCTTTGACATAAAGTACCTTTCACTTTTTTAGAGTTATAAATAGTAGTAGGGCTTGATAAAGTTCCCTTAGTTTCTGGATAGTATTTGTTACGTAACGAATAGGCTATTTCTAAAAATTCGTCTTCTAAATATAGAGATTTGCATACTTCTAGACCATATGTTCTTGGTCCAGAACCATCTCTTAATTTACGGTCATAAATTAAACAATCATTTTCTCTATCGTACCTGACCGCCATATGTTTTGTAGTTACTGTAGAAAGGCTTGTTATTTCATCAAACTTGAGTATCTCGTGAAAATGTGTTGCGAAAATAAACGATGATTGTTTTTTTGTTAAATCCATTAATCCAGCTACAAATATACTAAGAGCGGATTCAGTCTCTGTTCCAGAACATAACTCATCGCCTAGGATTAAACTATTTTTGTCCGCCATTTTTAAAATAATTCTTAATTCTGACATTTCCACGGCAAACGTCGACAATCCTTTAAAAATATTATCATTTCCTAATATTCTAGAATAGATTGCAGTATATGGTTTATATTTAAATTGTGAACATGGCACAAACAATCCACTCTGTGCCATAATAATAGTAACACCAGACGCTCGTATCAAACTAGTTTTACCCACAGCATTTGTACCATACAATAATATCCCCTTCTGATCGTTCCCTAATTCTAAATCATTTGTAACATAAATTTCATTCTGTTGCAGGTGTTCTATTAAACAGTGTCTTAAATCATATGCAGTAAAATATGCGTTTTCTGAAGACGAATCTATTACTGGTCTACAATAATTATATTGTTTTGCCAAATAGGTTTTACACTGTAATGTGTCAAGTTTTGCTATGAACTTTGTTATCTTTTCCAAATCATCAATCCAATTTGAGTCTATATCGATCAATATATTCAAATATTCTTCAGATATTAGATTATTAATCGTGTCCTTTAATTGTAGCATTCGACTACGTATTTGTTGTAATTGAGGAGATTCAATATCCATATTTGCAGAAGAAGAACTAACGTTTTTAAACTTAATTTCTGAAACATCAACACTAATATTGTTTTCTAGTAAAACTTTACCTTCAGAAGTAGTTTTTGTTACTAAATTGGTTAATATAGTCTGTAATGTCTTAGATCTTTTACTTGTAATCTGTAACCCCGCACCCGATTTTTCAGTTTCATGTATTTTTATGAATTCAGTATCCGCTGATTTTTCATGTTTTTGCATCAATTCATTTAAATAAGAACGAATAGCGTAAAACGTATCATTACATGTATTGTATTCATCTGTTGCACGATCTAATTTCTCAGATACTCCTCTCTGTATAATATTAACATCAAAACTGGTCATGGAAGATATTCGTAGACAAGAATCGATTGCCAACTTTTTATTTAAAAAATCGTTTATTTTAAAACACACACCATCAATATATTTAAAAGATGAGTTGTTATCAGTTTCTTCCATAAATTCGTTACATAGATAACTAGTAACTTGAGGCAATTCATATAAACATGTATTCATTTGATTTACTAGTTCTATTGTTTTATAGAGGTAAGCAATCGAAGATGGATATATTTTTTTCAGAACAATTTGACGACATATCTTCTCAATATCCCGAATTTTTATAAGCATTTTTCGAAAGGATTCAACCATCACATAATTATCATTTTTCAACATTACGTCAATAATATCATATTCTTTATTTAACCAAGATTCGTCAAACGTTGGATTTGTGAGTTGATATTGAAACTTGCGTTTTCCTATAGAAGAGCAACATTTATTTAAAAATGATAAAACAGAAGAATATTGACCTTGACTAGAACCATCGTCTATAATATTTAATTGTAATAGCGTATGATTTGCCAAAACCATTCTGTCCGATGTATTGTTAAAAATAGGTATTTCAATTTTACGAACCAAATCTGGATTATGCTCTTGTATAAAATTTAACAGGTAACAAAAGGACTGAGTTGCCATAGCATTCTCATTAAACTCGCTACATAAATCATACGTTTCTTCATTATAAAAAGAAGTTAATATTTGTTTCAAATATCGTTGATTTTCGCAATTAACGATTTTTTTATTACTTAGGTCTCGAGTATCAATTTTATGAATAGAATTTGTTCGAATACCTGAGTATTGAATTATTCGTTGTAAGTCATTTGTATCAAATGGCGAAATAAGAATAACCTCGCTCGGTAAAAAAACAGATACATATCTCTCTAATTCATCGAATGTAGTATTGTTCATTAAAAACGCAGTTCGACTTTCAAAAATAGACGATTTACCTGTAAAAATATTCACGACAGAAACTCCAAAGACAATCGTATCTCTAGTTTTCGAGACATTTACGGAATTCGCAGTAAGCAGAGGTTTCGACAAATGCATCCATATACACATAATATTGTTTGTAATTTGGGGTGAACTATCGGTTTCGCAACATAAATAGGTTCCTGGTGAATATATTTTATCCAAAACTCGATTGTATTTACCATCCTTTCTTGGTTCTTTTTCTTGAACATAAACAATAACTGTGTATCCATTATCCGTTAATTTTGGCAATTGCTTATCCAAAAGATAAGTTTGGAACCCGGCCATCATAACCTTTCCTCTTGGGTCAGCAGACGTTTTTTTATCCGCAATAATCATCTGGCAAACCTCTGAAAATTCAAGAATTTTAGTATCTACATATTCACCTGTTTCGGAAGACAATACACTATACACTTCAAAAAAACTACCACACTGAATAAGTACCATACTTTTTTTCCCATATTTTTCCTCATATTCTTTTGTGTATCTTAGATATTCTATATGTAATTTATCATCACCATCGGCCTTTTTTATTTTTGACATTTACGCTATTCATTATTGTAGAATTACGTTTATATGTTTTAAACAATTAATTTAGCATAATAAAGGTTTCAGAAAATTGAATTAAAATGTTTTGATATAGATATATATAAAAAAAAAACAACAAATTATAAGATGTTAGCTGAAGAAGTAACCGAAATGGAAGATTACGGGTATTTCGTTGATATTGATAAATTTACTATTTTATCAACATCGAATATAGAAAAACATAATTATGAGATAGATAAATTATATTTATACGAAAAGGATAAGCCTATAAACGATAAAGGATATATTCATAATAAAAATGGAAGTAGAAGTTCATTTTACGTGAACACTATTTGTTTTGTATCCGTATCAATTTTATTTTTAAAACTATGGATATTTCCTTCAAAAAATTAATGTTTTGCTCCGTGCACAAAGTTATATAATAAATTGTCTGGATTGTGATTATTCAATTCTCCGCACATTAAAATAGAACTCTCATACATTTTTCGCAATACATCATTTGGAGCGATTGTTCCTATTTTAATTAATCCACGATTCATTAAATGTTTTTTTACTTCCTCAATCGGAGTTTGTTTTAATAGTTGCGATTTTGTTGATATATTATTACGAATAGTTTTATTCGAAACTAACACAGAAACTTTTGGATGTATCTTTGATTTTCCAACTTTATATGTTCGCCTTACTGTTTTTTTACGTTTAAATTTCTTAGGTTTATGGTTTTCTCTTAATTGTTCTAATTTTATAGATGCATTTTTCATTTCATTTACTCTATTCATACTTTCATTAATTCTTTTTTCTATAAGTTCATTTCTTAATTCTGTTTGACTTATTGGTTGTTGAGAGACAGCTGGATTATTTCCTCCACCGATTGTTATTTGCGGCATGGCTTTTCTTGTTTGATTCATGTAATTTCTATACGTGGGTAATTGTCCATTTTTTAAACAGCCGTACTGTGGTAAATGATTCATATGTTTTGGAAAAGCAGGATTTAATGTAATTTGAGATGGAGGAATAGAACCTTGAACAATAGAATTCGACACTTCCTTAATTTTATCATTTGGGATAATATCACTAAATTTATCTAGAGATGGGTGATATAATAAAGAATTTGTAGTACTTGGATATTGCTTTATAGATTTATTTTTAATACTAGAATTCATAACTGTTTTCTCTGTCAAATTCTGCATAAACTTTTGGGCTTCATCAAACTCTTTATTTGCATCTCTGTGCGCCTCATCCGGCTTTTTATTATTCTTGTTTTCATCAAATAGTTTATTGTAACGTTCTTCTTGGTGTTGACGTATCATTTTTAAAATAGACTTTTTTTTAATGGTTTCATTCTTCTTTTTTTGTGAGGGCTGTTTTATCTTAATGCCTTCAGATTTATCTTCGGATTTTTTCTTACGTGTTTTATTTTTTGCAAAATCAAATAATCCTAGATCTATATTTATTTTCTTTTCACTCATACTGATTTAAATATATATTATATATATTTACATCTCTTAAAAAGAATAGCCCTTTAATAACGAATATTACCTAAATAAAAAAACATTTATCAAAATAATTAAATCTAACACATTAAAGTATTATTAACCTTTATTTTTAATATAAAATCATAACGTCCTTCTGGAATTTCGTATATTTCATAACCCAATTTTGTAAGTTCTTCAAATACAATCGTTTTTAGTAATTTCTCTAATTGAAATGTTTCAATAATAATTGCAGGTTTACATCGTTTTATTAAATTTAAACAACCCTCTAACACTTCAATTTCCATATCCTCTACATCAATCTTTATTAAGCTAATATTTTCAAAATTAAAATAATCAAGGGGAACTATATTTATTTCTGCACAATCGGTTTTATCTTCTAAATTATGTAGTAAAGAAATGGCACCAAAATTTGCATTTTCTGTTAAAGACATAGCGCCAAAATTTACATTATCGGTTAAGTTTACAGGTTTTATTTTTAAATTCTTTATTTCATTACCAACACCGTAAGGATATATAATAACATTTTTACTCAAATTATTGTCTAAAACGTTTTTAAGCAAAATGTCACTATATAGAGGTTCAAATGTGATAATATTACAATTATCTGACAAAACTTCACTCATTAACAAAGTTGTTGTTCCTATATTTCCTCCTAAATCTAGTATGTTTGTATTTTCCACGTAATTTTCTTGAATATATTTAAACATCCAGCTTTCCCAATAATTATTATCTTTTATAGATAACCCAATACAATTATCGCTTTTAATATAGTTTATTGTTTTATTTCTTAAATAATTTTTATCTAAAAAGTTTTCATCAAAGTTATGAGAAAAAGTAGTTTTAACTGTAAACTCCATATTGTAAATCTATAAAACTATAATTATTAATAAACATATTTGTCTCATAATTATGTATAAAGTCCATAAGGCACTTTACTATCCTTTTTTACGTTCTTATTTTTTAAAAATATCTCATAACCCTTATCTAAATCTTCTAAAGATATCTTCTTTCTATACTCCTTATTCTTTCCATAAATACGCCTTCCGTGACATATTTTTACATACGTAAAAAGCAATTCCATATCGCGTCCATAGAATTTAAAATTATCCTTCTTATCAATAAACCATTTCTCCTTTATTTGATCCTCATCTTCAAACGACCATTCTTGATCCGCAACCTTTTTCTTAAATATTCTCATAATTTCATTTGGGCTATATTCGCTCATAGTAAATCTCCAAATAAACCTAGATTGAAGTCCTTTATTTACTCTAAAAAACGTTTCATTTAATTCATCCTCGTAACCTGCTATAATTACCATTAAATCGTTTTTATGATCACTTAGTGCCTCACATAACGTATCTAAACATTCCTTGGAATAAATGTCTTCACGTTCGCCATTTGCAAGAGAATACGCTTCGTCGATAAAAAGCACCCCTCCTATACATTCTTCAATAACCTTACGAGTTTTAATTGCGGTTTGACCTAGATATCCACCTATCATATCGCTCCTCGTTACCTTTTTAAAGACAGTATTTTTTAATATTCCCATCTTAGAATACATTTTACCAATTATTTTTGCTATTTCTGTTTTACCTGTTCCAGGTGGGCCGTAAATTGCCGTATGTTTAAAATCTCCACTCTCTTTGCCGATATGTAAACTTTGTGTAAAATATAATAGTTGATCTACAATAGACTGTTTCATATTTTCCATCCCTATCATATTATTTAATTCAATTAAATCCATTTTAATATTATGTAATGACTTTAAATCTATGTTGTATTCGGTATCCACCCTATATTCATTTTTCTCTATAATGTTTATAATATCGGATAAAGTTGATATATTTACATCAATAACTTCACTACGAATAGGTTTAATCGGTATTTCTTTTTTTAATATATCGTCCAATAAAATATCTATATGTGCGTCGTGTTGTGTTTGCCAAACAGAATATGAATTGTTTAATATAGTAGGTGAAGTGTTTGCCCAAATATTGTTTGTATTAATAGATAAATCGTTATTATAATTTCTATACAATCCCCCTATCATTTTTTTATCGTCTAGTTTATTTGTAAAAAAATTTTCATGTATAATCGAAGATAAAATAGAATAATCTAAAGAATTATACTGTTTTTTCTTTTCATACGAATCTAAAAATTCGATAAACTTTTTCGCCATGTCTTACTATACTATAAATACTATATTTATCTATGTTTTAATTAACTATTTAATGTAAAATAATAAATCTAAACAAGTTAAAAAATTGATCTTAATAATATATTAATCTGTCAATTATACGAACTGTAATTGACAATGATGAATTATGAAATGAGGGCAAATAATGGCAATTTAACTGGTGATTACGTAATATCAAAACCTTCTGACAACAACATAGATGATAAAACACTTACAAAGAATAAAGGTAAAAAGAAGTTAGTTATAAGGGATACACCCATTTTATTTAAGCATGCGCCTGAAACTACATCCGCTCTTAAGGATTTTATTCATGAAGAAGAATTAATTCAAAAAAAGGTAGATGAAATTCATTCTCAAATTACCAAAGAGGAAAAGGCATTATTGGAACATATGGGTGATTTCACAGAAGAGCCTTACCATATTATTGAATCTTATTTTGACGGCCAACATCTGGAACGTCTTGTTCGCCATCAGATCGAATCGTATAACCATTTTGTAAACTATCAAATTCAACGTACAATTCAAATGTTTAATCCTGTTATTATTCGATCTGAAAATGATTACGTTCCTGATAAAAATAAGTATTTCTTAGAAGTTCTTATTTCGTTTACAAATTTTAAACTATACCCTCCTCAAATTCATGAAAACAACGGCGCCACAAAAATGATGCTCCCTCAAGAGGCAAAACTTCGTAACTTTACCTACGCATCGACTATGACTGTAGATATTAATATCCAATACGTTGTTCGCAATACTGAAAATATGGAAAATCCAAAGATCATCGAGAAGACGCTTCCCAAAATAAATATTGGAAAGTTGCCGATTATGTTGAAATCGTCTGTTTGCGTTTTGACACAAAATAAGCATATTAGTAATCAATTTACTGGAGAATGTTCGATGGATTCCGGTGGATACTTTATAATTAAAGGCTCCGAGAAAACTGTTTTAGGACAAGAACGCGCCGCAGAAAATCGAGTTTATTGTTTTGACGGAAAGAATACTACAAAGTGGAATTGGTTTGCCGAAATTAAATCCGTTCCAGATTTTAAGTGCATTTCGCCAAAACAAATTGAGATGATGATTGCAAGTAAGAACAACGGATTCGGAAATGGTATTTTTGTGACAATTCCTAGAGTTAAACAGCCAATCGAATTATATGTTCTTTTCAGAGCACTTGGTGTAATGAGTGATAAACAAATAACAGAATACATTATTTTAGATATTGAAGATGAAAAACAGGCAGATTTGCTCCTTTGTTTGCAAGCATCTATTATTGATGCAAATAAGTACATGACGTATGAAGACGCAATTCGTCACATTACTGCTTCAGTTGCTTATACTCCCATTAATTTGGATAAGGAAACTGGAGCTCGTAAGAAACGCGAATTTACGTTGGAAGTTCTGAGCAACGATTTATTTCCTCATTGTCAAACTGTTCAACAGAAGCTCTATTTACTCGGATATATGGCTAAGAAGTTGCTCCAAACTAGTTTGGGATGGCTTCCTCCAGATGACCGTGATTCATATATTAATAAACGAATTGAGCTTACCGGAACCCTTCTTAATAACTTGTTCAGAAATTACTTTAATAAGCTTGTAAAGGAAATGCAAAAACAGATCGTACGTGAGATTAATAATGGATCATGGCGTTCTACAGAAGACTATGAACATATTGTAAACATGACAAATATCTACAAAATTATGAAATCAACTACTATTGAAAACGGAATTAACCGGGCACTTTCAACCGGAGATTTTAGTATTAAACAATCAAACAGCAGCAAGGTTGGTGTTGCTCAAGTATTGAACAGATTGACCTATGTTGCAAGTTTAAGTCATCTTCGACGTATCAATACGCCTCTAGAGAAAAGTGGTGAGTTGATCGCTCCTCGTAAATTGCATAATACTACATGGGGATTCCTTTGTCCAGCAGAGACTCCAGAGGGTCAGTCGATTGGTGTTGTAAAAAACATTAGCTATCTTGGCCATATCACTATTCCTACAAACAGTTCTTCTCTTTATGAATACGTAAAGCCATATATTATACCCGTAAATGATGCAACTCCGAAACAGCTCAATAAAAAGGTAAAGGTATTTGTTAATGGCTGTTGGTTGGGGATAGCAGAGAATCCTATGGAGTTGTATACCGAAATGAAAGAAAAGAAATACAAGGGTATTATTAATATTTATACATCCATTACATTTGATTTTAAACTTTTGGAAATTCGTATTTGCAATGATGGTGGTCGACTCACTCGTCCAGTTTTAAGGGTTAAGGATAATAAAGCGATTATTGATAAGACTGTTATTGATAAACTAGTTAATAAGGAGATTTCATGGAATGATTTATTGACAAATTGCAAATTGGATGAATCTGTTATTGAATATATCGACCCTGACGAACAAAACTTAGCTATGATTGCTATGAGATGTAAGGATACTTATTTGCAAGATAAAAATAAGAAAATTCAATTTACACATTGTGAAATTCACCCCAGTACAATTTTTGGAGTCCTGGCATCATGTATTCCATATCCCGAACATAATCAGGCTCCTAGAAATACTTATCAATGTGCGATGGGAAAACAAGCTATGGGTGTATATGCAACGAATTACGACCAACGTATGGATAAGACTGCTTATGTATTGAATTACCCGAGCCGTCCTCTCGTGGATACACGTCTAATGAATTTCATTAAATTGAATAAGATTCCGTCTGGAACACAAATCCATGTTGCAATTATGACACACACCGGTTATAACCAGGAAGATAGTGTTCTTGTGAATAAGGGGTCAATCGACCGTGGTCTATTCTTGGCCACTATTTATCATACAGAAAAGGACGAAGATAAGAACATTATCCGCGATGAGATTATTCGATGTAAGCCTGATCCACAAAAGACAAAGGGTATTAAGTTTGGAAACTACGACAAACTTAATCCTGAAGGTTTTATTCCAGAGAATTCACTTGTGGAAAATCGAGACGTTATTATTGCAAAAACTATTCCTATTAAGGAAAATCGTAATGATCCAACAAAGACAATTAAGTATGAAGACCAAAGCAAGACATTCCGAACCACGGAAGAAACATATATTGATAAGAACTATACCGGTAGAAACGGTGATGGGTATAATTTTGCCAAGGTTCGCGTTCGTATCCCACGCAAACCTGTATTCGGTGATAAGTTTTCTAGTAGACACGGGCAAAAGGGTACATGTGGAAACATCATTCCTGAATGCGATATGCCGTTTACTAAGAACGGACTTCGACCCGACATTATTATCAATCCTCATGCGATTCCTTCACGTATGACAATCGGACAACTTAAGGAGACGATTCTTGGTAAGGTGTTATTGGAACTCGGTATGTTCGGAGACGGTACTAGTTTTGGAAATCTCGATGTGAAGACAATTACCAAAGAACTTCAAAAGTTGGGTTACGAGAGTTATGGAAATGAGCTCATGTATAATGGTCTTACTGGTGAACAACTTGAAACAAACATTTATATCGGACCGGTGTTTTATCAGAGACTAAAGCACATGGTTAATGATAAGCAGCATAGTCGATCTATTGGACCTATGGTGAATCTTACACGTCAACCTGCCGAAGGTAGAAGTAGGGATGGCGGTTTCCGTATTGGCGAGATGGAACGTGATGTTATGATTGCTCACGGTATGTCGAGGTTCTGTCGTGAACGTTTGTATGATGTTTCTGATAAATACTCTGTTCATGTTTGCAGAAAGTGTGGTATGGTTGCATCCTTTAATGATGGAAATAAAAATCGTATGTATGCAAATAATGATTTCACAATTCATCTGTGTAAGACGTGCGATAATAAAACAGATTTTGCTAAGGTTGAAATACCTTATGCCTACAAGCTGATGTCGCAAGAACTTCAGACGATTAATGTTGTTCCTCGATTGATTACTGAATAATTGGGTTTACGTCTCTAGGTTCCATTACGTCCAAACAATATGGACAATCTTCATAATTATAATATTTTTTTAATACCGTATTGCATTCATAACATAAGTGTAGACAACTCAATTGTTTTGGAAATAAACATATTCTACAAAAAGCCGGTTTTATTTTTTTATTTTTGCAACACCAACACATAATATTTGCTTATTTTATTTTTTTCACAAATAAAATAAGTGTATATTCAAAATGATTTTAGATAATCCAACGCAATAGTTGAAAACGTAGAAATTAGTTCTTCTCTCTCTTTTTCCAATTCATATAAATTTGCTTCTTTTAATAAAATGGGATCGGTGGATTCCTTATCAAACTCTATTACATTTTTTAAATTGTAATATTTGTTTGTTTGTTTTGAAATTATTAATGTTGTCAACGTAGAAAATGCAGCAGGAATAGAACCGCTCATACAATTTTTTTCATAATATGCATCATTTACAGAGTCAGTTAATATAAAATTTGTTGTTTTAAACAACTCCATAAGATCCATAGCTGAAATGTGTTCATATAAATGAATATCCCATCTATTATTATACCCCACAAACTTATCTGCTGTTAATTCTCTTGAAACAACAGTAATTATCATTTTTGAATCATTTTCTGGTTTTAATCTATGTATTATAGAGAAGTCATATTTATCTTTACAAATTCCCAATATCATTAAATTTATAACTTTGTTTTTCTTTAAATTATAATATTTATCAGCTGAATAATAAATTGGATAACACGGTAATGCCCATTTTCTATAGTTGTTTTCAAAAGGTCGAGTGGCGATAAATTTACTGATATTTTCACGGCGTATTATATCATAATGATCTATTCTTATAGTTATACTATTTATGTATTCATTATTATCCTTAAAATTCTGATCAATATCTGTCATTAAAAATATACAATCAAACCCATATTTAAATTGATCAAATAATCTCATATCAATTACGTTAAAATAATAACCCTTAAAAAGTTTCTTGTAAAATTCTACATAATGATTATAAACTTCTGTGTGACAAAACAAAGTTAATTCATGATTATATTTCTTACAAAAATAAATGATATAGCCAAACATTTCGTCATGAAATAAAAATCCATTAAAAGCTGCTATTTTCATATTTTTTATTATCAATATAAAATTTTATATCATTTAATTTAGTAATCACTAATGACAAGAATAATATTTTATAGCATAATTATATAAATGAAAAGAAAAATCTCTAAAAAACATGGCGGATTATTTGGAACTAGTGAACAAATAGAAAAATACTGTTGTAATTCTAGAGGAGAATATCAACCAGGTGTAGATATGTATGATTCAGAAGATAGAGTAGGTTATGCAAATTGTGTTAAAAAATCAAATACGATGATTCCATGTGACGTATTAGAATCCGATAATTCTCATATGAAGCCTCTGTATTGTAAAACAGATTCTCCACTTTTTAAGCCAAGGGAAATAAAGGTAGTGAAACCAAAAGGATTTGGAACCCAAACGCAAAATATTATAATTCCAAATAACGAATTAAATGGAGAACTTAATATAGATGTTAAGCACTCAAAATGCGCTGAATCTATTGATGCATTAAAAAATAAAGGTGAAAATAAAAGAGGCGGGAAATCTAAACAAAGAAAAACCAACAAGAATAAGTCAAAGAAGAATAAGTCAAAGAAAAGCCGTAAAATTAAAACAAACATTCAATATTTCTCAATAAAGAAACAGTTTGTTTTATAGTTTCAACATGAATTTGTTTTTTATAAGTATCTGGATTCTTTGCAATATTTTTTAATAACTCCATATCTCTTGTAACGTCTCCAGATAACACAATAACATTCTCTGGAAAATATTCCTCAATATTATTACAACCTATATATAACGGCGTTGTTCCACATAAAAGACTATTTGTTATTTTCTCAGAAAAATAATGATTTGTTTGAAAGTTCTCAATACAAATATGAAACTCGTAATTTTCATAGGGCTCCAATTCAGTAAATTTACCCTTCACTCTATTGTCTCCCAAATAATCATAATACATACATCCTCTACCATAAATATCTATCGGCAATTCGGTTTCCAATATTTTAGAAATCAATTTATGTCTATATTCGTGTCCAGGTTGCTTATTTTTCTCACTTACCATCATCGAAATCAACTTATTTTTTGTAGGAACATATCTTAATGGAGGATTATGCCACATATGTGAAAAACGCTCAATAAATGGCTCTGGTAAATTCATCTTATCACCAATATAATATTTTCCAATGTAACGCTGAGCATATACAATAAAATCCTCGGTTAATCCTAAAAATTGTATAGGTTCAAACGCAAATCCTATTACATTTTGCTTTGGTATATGTGCTATGTCAGGCATCGCAGTATTTAAAATAATAACGTGTGTATAATCGTTGTCGTTTGTTAAATAAATTTCTTTATTCGGTCCATAGTTTTCTATATATGATGACTCGCAAAGCCTCTCGTAAACACTTTTACAGTTTTCGGAAGGGCAAAAATTAGAAAATATTCGAATTCGATACATTATCTATTAATTGGTATAAATATATTTATATTTTTATTATTATAAATATATTATGGATGATAATTTACCAAAAGTAAACGATAGTAGCGAAATAAATGACATAAGAACTGGTCCACAATTTAAAGGCATCACTTTTTCTAAATATAAAAAGACAGATGTTCGTAAACAACTAATAGAAAGCATGAAAAATGGGAAATTAGAACCAGCTGCAAATTGGTCTGCTGAACTAATATGTGCTGGTCATTACATGGAACTATGGGAAATTATTCTACATTATACTGGGAAACATATTCATTTAGGAAACCCAAAAATCGTTATTTACTTGCAAATGCGATACGAAATTTTCAGAAATATTATGGCACAAGGTCAATATTTAAATGAACTTCAATTACGCAATCACCCTACGATACGAAAAATGTTCGCTGAAATCATTAGCACTCTTACGCTTTCAAATAGAAAACATAGTTTTGAACCAATTAAAATAAACCGGGAAGAGGAATTCGATATGACACAAATGACGGAAAGGTTGAAGGCGCCTTCTATGAATTACGCAGAAGAGATATTTAAAAAAGAAGACCCTAGAGAACTTTTTATTGCGATTAACGAATTTTCTTATCAAATATCTGCTGATTCGCACACAACTATTTCAGCATGTTATTGGATTGAATGGTTAATTGACTTTGACGCAATTTGTAAAAAACGCAAACAGCCATGTTTATGTGAAAAACGAAGCAAAACACCTGTTGAAAAGAAGTTTCAAAGAGATATTATTTGGATACTTTGGGACTCTCTTTTCCATTATTCAGAAAAAATAAATAATAAATATATCGATAAGCTCATGAATTCAATATACGATATTTTTTGTATTAAGTATACGACAGCATCTTGTAAGAAGCGTAGATATTTGCTCTATTTTGCTGTAGCTCTTTTAACAGAACCAGTTCCAACAAATATTGATTTGATGACAAACAAACCTATTATACAAAACGTTACAGATAAAATTAATGAAGTGTATAAACAAATCAAAAAACAAGAAGAAAGTCCTAATACAGATTATTTATTTGCAAATCTAGAACGTGAGAACGCGTTCGAAAAATCCATGAAAAAAATGGATCTCATGAACTCAATCGACATATTAAAAAACTAACACCTACAACACTTAATATTATTTCAACAAATAATATTAATACATAACTAAAAAGATGAACCAAATGATCCACCTAACACACTATTTGCAGCCATAGGACCGCTTAATAATCCGAAATCATTACCTCCTCTGCTAGGCATCATATGATCATAGACATCCGCCATACCAGTTTGACGAGTTGTTGCTACAGGAGCTGGTGGGAAAATAGTTGATTGGACACCTGCATTATCTAGATAATCCGCTTGGCTAGGGGAATGTTTTGAAATAGGTTGACTTATACGTACTCCATTTTTAATGGAATCCTTTTTCTCCTTCGCATCGGTTCCATTCCACAATTCATATACACGGTCTACTAAAATATTGACTTTTATTCCTAATTTGGTTTGGATACTTAATACAATTATCAAAAACGCTAATATTACATTTGTCAATAATAAATTCTCATATTTAAACCCACTATATGTTGGGAAGTAGGTTATAATTCTATGAATTACAATAATTCCACAAAACATAACTACCAATTGTATGAAAATTTCTGCTAAAAGTTCCAACGAGGATTTATCTGGGTCGGCCTCTGGAATAAATCGTTGTATTAATTTATTTAATATGACAACGGGAACGACTCCCATAAGCGAATATTGAACTACATTTAATATTTCTGCTTTTCCTTCTTCTGTTGTAGAAAATACATGGGATAAAAATGTTTTCTTATTTAAATCTTTTACTTCATGCAATATTTCCATTTATTGTATAAAGAACACGTAGAAATTTTTATCGTCTAAAGTGTAATAAAATCTTTAATCATGGGAAAAATCTTTTCAATTGCTTTTGCGCATGCTATTGCCACTTCACGATGTTCCTTTTGCGTGCCATTTCCAGACCTTAATTGAATATAATGAACCCAAGACCGCAACGTTCCGTTCATATATAATCTCGAAACTGTCATACCTTCTGGCAATACTGCTCTGGCCTGCTCCTTCGCTATACCATTATTAATTGCCCACTTATAAGCAAATTCTGTTATTTCAGCCACTCTATCCTGTACATCTTCCCACTCATCTTGCAAACGTTGATCTTCTGTTTCAATACTATTTTGCCTATTTTTACTATCTTGAATACGTGCATCTTTGTATTCCATTCCTAAATTTGCAATTGCATAGCGTTGAGAAAACTCTTGGAATGAAAAAGAACGATGTCTTAATATTTGTCTTGCTATATCTCTTGTTGTTTCTATTTCTAAGCAAATACTTACCATTTCTAAAGGGGACCAATGGTGATGTTTTGTTAAATACGTTATTAACTTTTCATTTGTTTCTGTATTGTGTTGATTTGTAGGATTTGATACCCTAGCACAATATGCAACCAAATCTTGTAAGCTTTCTTCTCCAGATTCCGATTTCGAATAACTTATAAGATTTACTCTCATTTCTATAATTTAGTAAATTATTTCTATATTTGATTTTTATTGATTTATTTTTACGTTTATAATTATTTAGAGATATCACTAATAATAATATATTCAATCATGAGTAAATCAAACGCCTCTGCTAAAAATCGTCGGGCATATGGTGGAAATCCTCCACCAACTAATATGTCCGCTCCTCAACCACAAAATCAAAAAGAACAATCCAGTCAAAATTCAGGTTTTACTCTCCAACAAGTAATTGGTGTAATCGATAGAAGATTAGTAAATCTTGAGACCTTTATGAAAGAGTCGAAAGAAAATTCCAATCAAAAGGTACATGAAAATATTGTTTATCAACAGGAAAATGAATTGCAGACTATTCCTGAATCTGATAATTCAATCAACGATATATTAAACGAGTTTAATACAAGATTTGATATGATTGCTGAAGAAATTACGTCATTAAAAGATATTGTTCTTAAATTACAATCCTATACTATGGATGTGAACAAGACGCTTTTAGAAGAAAGAATACACATATTATCTGATTTAGGTTCCTCATCAAATAACGAGAACGAGCCTCAATTATTTGATCTTATACAACAAGAACAAGTTACGAGCGAAAAACTCGATTTACAAGCTTTAGTAAAAGAAGAATTTAATACTTCTGAATAAATTTGTTTTAATTAAAAAATATAGAATTATAAATTAGTAATTCTATATTATGAACACAAGTAATGATTTTAATGAAAAAATTAATAATTTAACAAACCAATTTTATTCAGAACATAAGAAAAAAACATTATTTAAATCTACTCAAAAATTTGACTGTGCTACTTCTATTACAAACAGCATAGGAATTGATGAATTAATAAAAAGAACTATTTTTATAATGCCAAATACTAAGTCTGTGTTTTTAGATTATACTATATTTAAAACATATGCTACGCCTGATAATTATCATCAAATTATAAATCATATACTGTCTCTTTTTAAAATTTGTATACAAAATTATGGCACATACGAATGTCATGTAAATCTTGATTCTTTTACTATTACTGCAGCACAAAGATATAAAGATATTATTAATTTGTTTTTAGATAATTGTATGACACCGAATACTGAGTGTGAATATTCTGTTTTAATAACAACAATGTATATTTACAATACTCCAATTACATTTCAAAACATATCTAAAATATTAATGCCACTTATCGATCCGATAGTGAAAAAGAAAATAGTATTTTATGATAAAGCGAATAGTCAAAAACCCCTGTCTGAATTATTTTATGGCCTAAAAAATTGATTTTGATAAACAAATTATAATGAATAATAAACACTATTTATTATAATGAACGTCGTTTTAAGCAATACTATAAAAGCAGATACCTTTTCCGCTATGTTTCAAAACATGAAGGCTTTTACAGAGCATATAAACATTATGTTTGAAAAAGACCGAATGTATTTGCAATCTATGGATTCCGCACGTGTTTCTGTCTTTGAATATAATCTACCAAATACTTGGTTTGATAAGTACGAACATACGAACGATACTGCAATTGCTCTTGGTGTGAATTCTACTCTGCTTTTTAAGATTTTGAATACACGTGAAAAAATTCAGCATATTACTCTTGGGTTTGACCCGGAAAATAACGATAAACTTTCTATTAGTTTTACTTCTGATAACAAAGCTGTATTTGATAAGCATTTTGAGATGCCTCTTATGGATTTAGAATACGACTTGATGGAAATTCCAGAGATGGAATGTGATGCGGAATTTTCGATTCCGTCAGCTACATTTGCTAGTCTAGTAGGACAACTTAAGATGTTTGGCGAAACTGTAGATATTGAATGTTCGGAAGAAAAGATTGAGATGAAATCGTTGAGTGAGGGACTTGGTAAAATGAGCGTGAATATTGATATTGGCGATTTGGATGCTTATGCAATTAATGAAGGTGAAGAAATGAAGTTGTCCTTTAGTTTGATGATGTTGAGTAATATTTGTGCTTATCATAAGGTTGCAAAGAATATGGAGATTCGATTAGTAAAGAATTTTCCGATGAAAATCATTTATTCTTTGGATAATTCTTTGGAGAACGCAAAGATGACGTTTTATTTGGCACCAAAAATTAACGATGATTAATTAAAAAACTCGTTTATAAAACATCTAAAAAGACCCGTCCTATAATATACAAAAAAATGGCATTTTACGTGAATATCTTACTTTTTTTAATTATTCTCTTTTTATATGTTCATATTGTTCAACAATTCAAACGTAGTGAAGATTTAGAGATTTATGAAATGGATTATTCTTCCAACGATCATCTTCAAGAAGTTTGTGATATAAAACAGCCTGTTCTCTTTGAGTATAGAAATATCGAACCCGAATTTTTCGAAAAAGTAACGTATGATAATTTATCTGATGATAGATATTCTAATTTTGATATTAAAATAAAAAATATTGATGATTATTGGAGCTCAGATGATTCAATCGATTATGTGGTATTACAATTTCAACCCGGAACAAATCTTATGAAAACCGATCCAAAATCGAAATACTTTACTGAAAACAACGAGGATTTCTTAGAAGAATCCAGTCTTTTCAAACTTTTTCAAAATAATGATTCAAATATTAAACCTATTTTTACTGCATTTTCGAAATACGATATTTGTACTGGTTCAAAAAACACAGTTACTCCATTACGTTACCATACATATAATCGTCAATATATATGCGTAAATTCTGGTAAAATCACTTTAAAAATGACACCATGGAAGAGTTCAAAGTATTTGTATCAAAATAAAGATTTCGATAACTATGAATTTCGTTCGCCAATTAATGTTTGGTCGCCACAAAAAAAATATATTCATGAAATGGATAAGGTAAAATTCTTAGAATTTGAAGTTGTCGAAGGTCATATGCTTTTTATTCCTCCATATTGGTGGTATAGTATTAAATACAGCGGCGAATCAGATTCTATGTTCAGTATGTTTACCTATAGTTCTATTATGAATTGCGTTGCAAATTCACCTGAAATTGCAAAATACTATTTGCAACAAAATAATATCAAAAAACGTATCACAAAAACGTTAGAAATTACGGAAAAGAAATCGGAACTCGTAGAAAAAAAAGAAGACCCGAAAATAACAAACAAAGAAGGACAAATAAAACAACTTCAAGATATTATTAGCTAAGCCTCTGTTAAAGCATTTTTATCCACGACTACCTCTTTCAATACATTTCGCATTATCTTATCTAATTGTTTATTCTCTTCTTCTATTGAATAACCTCCTAATGAACTCATCGATATCTTCATGAATTCATTATTTTCCGGTGTATCTAGAGTTACATAATCTGGGTTCTCTGCTTGCCATGCAGGTAATTGCTCTAAGTTTTTACGGGCAATACGGTTAACTATATGTTTTAATTTTGTTTTCTCCGGGTTATCCTTCTCCCAAGAATCTTGATTTTTTATGTATACGGTTTCGCGTTTATAATCTGTGCAATGTAGGGGGCGTTCATATACATCTAATTCCTTGAGTTTATTTATGAATATTCGGGAAATACCTAGTACGTATCCGAGTTTCCCCGTAGCTTCCAGATCGGCTACGTTTAGATTTAATGAGTCTACAAAATCTGTTATACTGATGGCATCTTTACATTGTTCATTTAAAAAAACATTGAGGTTGAAATGATTATGATTCGTGGTGTTATTCGTGGTGTTGTTGTTGTTTTGTATTAAAGTGGTGTTGGATTTTGATGACATTTCTATTAATGCCTTAGATTGCTCTTTAATTGCGTCTTTTAATTCTCTAGACTGCTCCTTTAGCACATCTTTTAATTCTTTATTTTCCTTTATTAGTTCCATAATTAAATTTTCACTTATATTTCCTGATTTCTTTTCTACTACACTTGTGCATTTTTTATTATGCCTCCATAATGTAACTCTGCATTTAAAATTTTTATTACAATTTTTGCACATTATTTCTGGTTTAACAATACTTACATTATCAATAGGAATTATTGGATTGTTTAACATGTTAATATGCTTTGTCGTCGCTTCGTGTTTTTTAAAATCCTTTAAATTATCTGTATAATATTTGCATAACTCGCATTTAAATTTTGTTTTTTTTTCATCATCATTAACCTTTTGTATTGAATTTTGGATTATTTTCTCTAAGGTTTCCACAGTTGTATTATTTTCTATTAATGTATTTTTAATAATTTCATTTTTCAAAACAGTTTTCTCTAAAAATTTTTTGTTTTCTAACAAAACTTTTTCATTATTAGTATTTGTCCCAGGGGATGAAATTGTTGCATCTCTAGAATTTATTATATTTTGATTGTTTTTATAAGAAAAAGGTTGAACTATATTTAATGTTGCATTTAATAAAAAATAATATTCATGCTCCCACCTTAGTGCATCCATTTTATTTTCGCAGTTTATTGTACATATCTCTACCATTTCCCAATTTTCCCATCCACCATTATTGCGGATAAACTCGTAAACCTTTAATTTGTTTTTTTCAGTTGCACAATTAATTTTATGTGCATATTTACGTTGTATAAAATTAGTTGTATGACCAACATAAACATCTTTAATGTTTTTATCCTTACAAACTAATTTATAAATAATTGTATTCGAATAATCAACATTCACTTTCGGCATATATAATATAATCTTATAAAATATCTTATCTTTATCTTATTTCCGGACAAAAATCCCTAAATAAAATCTTATACATAATCTTATAATTTATTTGTCCCCATTAAATATATTATGTAAAACTATCTAAAAAATTATGCAGTCAATTTGTTTAATAAAAAACAGGTTTTACTGCATCATCGAGTAAAATGACTATTTTAATAAATTTCTCTGGCGAAAAAGTAAAATTAGACAAAAATAAATGTCCAATTTCAAAAACGTTCCCGATTTCTTTTCTTTGATTTCTATTAAATATTTGTTGTAAAATTATTTAAAAAGGAGGGTTCAAAAGGGAACCCCATGTCCCTTTATTCTGAGGTATAATAAACATTCCGCAACCCATATTTGTCAATACATTTATTTAAAAAACACTCGCATTTTGCACAGGGTTTCGAATTAATAAATTGGTCTTCTCTATCTCCGCGTCCAAACCTCATGACGTACATATCTGCACCCCTCAATTTACTTTTATCTCCTAGAACACGAACAACGTTCTCTTCAGCGTGTATATTTCTCGGCTCTCTTATATAGGTATTGTTATAGGTTTTATTGTGGATACTTCGATATCCTATACGATTTGTTGCTTCCGCAATAACTTTACCACGCGAAACAATAACCGCAACATGAAGAAGGTTATTCACATTTCTCAATTTGGTAGTTTTAGGATCCTCCATAAATCGTTCTAATATTTCGGTAATTTTTGAATTGGGCATGTAAATTGTATTAGATTGTTTTTGTATTGTTTGACATATATTTTTTTGCGTTTATAATATATATGTTGAAATCGACGCGTGAAATTTTAATATCCACAGTTGTTCTATTGATTCTTGATGGAATTTACATTTATTTAACGAAAAACATGTTCGCTGACCAAATCACAAATATTCAACGTGTCGTCATGCAACTTAAACCTTTAGGAGCTATCGTATGCTACGCATTACTAGTGGCTGGAATAAATTACTTTATTATCCAACGTAATCGTTCTGTTTTAGAAGCATTTTTCTTAGGCGTAGTCATCTATGGTGTGTATGAAAGTACAAATTACGCTACATTAAAAAAATGGACTCCTGAATTAGCTGTTTTAGATACTTTGTGGGGTGGATCCTTATTCGCATTAACAACCTATATTACATATAATCTAGCATAGATTATTCAGATAGCACAATCGTATTTTCTAGTTTCTTTGAAATGCCGCCATATTTCTCACAAAAATCTTCCATAGATAACTGTTCTACCTTATAGTTACCTATGCACTTTATCTTTAGGTCTCGTGATTGTTCGTCGGGGCTTATACCCCATATATCATAAAATTCATCGAAAGATCCGTCCTCTTCATCAAAGTCAAAATCCATAGTTTCATGATTTACAACACCTCCGTGTTCTTCTATACGTGTCTTCCATATTGGAGAATAAGACGCGTAATAAAGCCAATTTAAACTAAATTGTTTTGCAAAATCCACGTGCGTTGTTTCAAATATTTGGTTGCATTCTCTTCGAATCGGATACTTACAAACTTGACTCAAATAGTTGTTGGTTTTGCCATTTTCAGGGAGCTTGGTTTTATATTCTTGCAAATCAGACTCGCTAAATGCAATTATAAATTTAAATTTAGAGGGTGGGTGTTTCATAGGACCAATTGTTTTCAACTTATACACACGTAGGAATTCGCATATTTGATAATTACGCGAACATAATGTCATTACAATTGAACCTAGTTTCAATTCGTCATCGTTATTTAAATTCGAAAATAACTTTGTTTCTAGATCAGGATTCTCTGTTTTATAAAAACTTTGATAAATATTATGAATATATTCATAATTATCTTCGTAACCACTATAATAAAGTTCGTATGCCCAAAATAGTGCTTCTTTAGAATTCTTTTCTAGAAGGGCGATCAATAAAGATTCCTTTACATCTATCTTTGGATATAGATACCTTGTAAAGATAAGTTGATCCATGTTATAGGTTTTAAAGATTTTTACTATACAAAATATAGTAAAAATGAATTCAATTTTTTTATACCATATGAGATCCGTAAGAATACCATAAAATAATAGAAACTATACTACCAACTACAAATCCATTTCCTGCACTTTTCAAGGATTTATTAAATAAATAATAAAACGCGAAGGGAAAAATAACGTGAGCTAGTAAGATGTAAAACAACATAATGTAGACAAACGTATTCACTTTTGTTGAACTCGACATTATACAATATAACTATATTTTTACTAAATAAATTAATTATCACTACTATCGAATTTGTGAACAAAACGTTTGTAAAAGGACTTGTAGGTATTCTGTAACTTATCAAAACGCATATTAAATTTCCCGTCTATAAAACGTTTATCTATATTTTCAACAATAATCTTATCCTGCAACATAGTATTCCACATCAAATCTTCCGATATTTTATCACCAATTGGATTCTGCATAAAGTTACGGTAGGTCTTCACAAAAAGAATACTCTTATCGTCGCTGACCGGCAAAGCAAACGTAATAACTGTACTAACAAATTCGCCAAAAATAACACGAGCTACTGTAGTATGAGGTAAAATAAATTCGTTTTCGATTGTAATATTTTTCATACCATAATATTTGCGAGCTAAAGACCGCTCTCCAGCTTCATAAGCATAAGATGTTTTATAATGATGCGGACCAACAAGACGCGGTGCATGAATTTCAATAGGTGCAGGATTTTTCGAGTTCCCGAATGTATGAACAAATCCGATATGCATTACATCCAAAGAATTTTCACTAAGAATACGTGAATAGCAATTAAATTTCATCTTTAAAAACACCACAGAGTCATTACGAGCTACTTCTTCTTCCACAAATATATTCTCATCCATAACAATATCCGTATTATTTTTTACTAAATCCGAATAGGTATTCAAATAAATCCACCCGTTTTTCTCAACAATTTGGTATTTGGAAACATCATAAATCGCGGATGGACGAAAACAAATACCAGGTACTTTTGCAAGTGTTCCATTTTCGTTAAACTCATATCCGTGATAAGGACACACGATATTATTGTTACAAACTTTGCCACCGGAAAGAGACGCACTTTTATGCGAACAAACATCATCCAAAGCTACATACGAACCATTTATTGTTTTCCAAACTACGTAATTTTTATTCCACACAGTAACTTTTTGTGGTTTATTTATTACAAATTCAGAATCTGTACCTACAACGTACCATTGCAAATCATACTTGTGTTGCTCTGTCAATTCATGATAATCTAGTTTAGGATAATCAATTAATTTGGGCGTTTCAATAGATTCCTGAGACATAGTTAATGCCTTACGCACCATATTTGGTAAAATAATTCCGAATGCATCTGTATTTAAAAACCATAAAAAAAGGGGTAATAATAAACAAAATTTCATTATTATATTTTATAAAAATATCTTTATTTTATTTCTATATTATATATTCGAAATGGGAAAATCAAAGTCAGCAACTATAAAAAGTAAAAAATTAAGAACTAGAACGAGAAAAACGAGACATAACCGTAGCGAAAAAAACACAAAAAATGAAAGCAAATCACATGTAGTAAAGATATTTTTCGAGATGTTAACCACAGTAAAATTATATCACTGGAAAACAAAATCTTATGCTCAACATAAAGCTACCGATGAATTATATCAGCATCTAAATGAGAATATTGATAAATTTGTAGAGGTCTGGCTAGGCAAAGATGAATCACGTATTAAAATGATAGAAAAGAAATTAAATTTACTAGAATACACAAATACAACTGATTTTAAAGAAAAGATGTACAAATATCGTGATTTCTTAACAGATATGAATAAACATTTTAATGAGAAAAAGGATTCGGATTTATTAAGTATTCGTGACGATATCTTAGTCGACGTAAACCAATTCTTATATTTGATGACCTTCCACTAGGGAAAACCTTGGTTTTCCCTTACCCTTTCCTTTTTCCTTTTATTTGTATTGACTCATCATTCCATGAATACTAGGAACATAATTCATACCAGAAGGATATCGCCCATTTATTTCTCTAAGAAACAGATTTTTTATTTTACGTCTTTGTTTCAATACTCGCTTCCTATCCTTATACACCTTTTTCCAAGTTCTCTGTACCAACCTAAGCCAATGTGTTTTCAGAATCACAGAATAGGTTTCGTCCGGTAAAATACAAAGTTTCATAATGTGAACCTTTGCGTTTTTTATATTAATTATACTGTATTTCGCCAAATAATCCCGTATCCTAGGAAACGAATACATAAAGAACGTACTTGCGGAAACTGAATTTACCATCAAAAGAGTTTCCGTACTAATTCGTTTTGCTAGTCCAATATAATAATGGTCGTTTTCCTTTTCGCTATATACGTGATAGGAATCTTCTTGGTAAATTTCGTCGTATTCATCATCATCTGGTTCTATGATGAATTCTTCGAATTCTAAATCACTATCAGAATCTGTATCTATTTCCTGGTCGGTTTCATTATTACTAGATTCACTATCGCTAGTATTAACGCCATTAGATTCATGATTAGTAATCACAACCGACGAATCATCGGAATCTGAATCGGAACTGTCGTGAAACATTTTAGATATATATACATCCCATTTATTATCCGTGAATTCTATTCAATAGAATCAATTTTTCAAAATAAACGAATAAATAAAAACGGAATATAGTATATAAAATGACAACCACATTTTCCAACATTTTTTCAAGTGAAGATATTAACTATTTAAATCAAAGTCCAGAAGTTATTGAAGCCAAGGCTAAGTTAGAAAAATTGGGAGTAGTTAATTTTACTATTCCTCTAACAGAAACCATCCGAAATTCTTTAGTCACAAAATTTGGGTTAGATTTATCAAACATAACACATTTACCTATGCGTTGGATTAAAGGTGATACGTCACCCCATATCGATGTAGGACCCGCAAATTTTCAAAATACATATTTAGCATATATAAATGATAATCCAGGTGAGTTTATTATTGATAACGAATCATATCCGATTACTGCAAATACAGGTTTTGTCTTTAATGAAGGTATTTCACATAAGACACAGAATACTGGATTAGAACCTCGTTTGTTATTAGGCCCTATGAATGAAAGAGCAGAATCGGTTGGTCGAATGACAACAATATTTTATTACAATAATTATGACGACTATCAAGTACAAAATGGAAATATATTAGGATATCAAGAAAACAGTTGGATAATAGGCGATACTGCAAATATTATTGGATCAGGCATAGGTAATTATACTACATGGCGTATAGCATATGTTTATGGTGGGAATATTCCTACAGGAGTGTACAGTAACGGGTTTGATCTAAGTACGTTAGGGTTAGGATACTATACATTTCATCTCTATCCTGCAGCACCTTGCTTTTTAGAAGGAACCACCGTCCTTTGTCAAGTAGAAGGAGAAGAAAAATATATTCCGATTGAAACTATTACAAAAGAAACACTAGTAAAAACCAGTCGTGACGGATATAAAAAAGTACACCTTATAGGTAATGGTGATTTCGCAAATCCAGGAAATGATGAACGCGTAGAAGATCGTCTTTATAAATGTTCTCCCTCTAATTATCCAGAACTTAAAGAAGATTTGTATATCACGGGGTGCCATTCTATTCTTGAATATACTATTACAGATGTTCAACGCGAACATTTGAAAAAACGATTGGGAGAGCTTTATATTACAGATAATAAATATCGTCTTCTTGCGTATTTAGATGAACGTGCTGAACCATGGAATTCTGATGGTCTTTATAAAATTTGGCATATTGCACTTGAGAATAAAGATGAACGAAAAAATTATGGTATTTATGTAAATGGTGGATTACTCGTAGAAAGTTGCTCCATAAATTACTTAAAATTTAAGTCGAATATGAATTTGGTGTAAAAATTTCTATCTAGTATATATAAATGTCTACTTATAACATAGAAACGAAAGATATACCTGCCCCAGTTCTATCAAATACAGTTCCGTTAATTCCAAGACCTCCGGAAAATATTGCGGCAACTGCAAATACAATCAGCCCTACAACCACAAAAGAAAAAGTAGAAAATAAATTACAACCAGTCCAATATTATGTAAAAGCATCCTTTATGATTACATATATTCTATTATTAACAACTGCAACAATTACTTTTATTGAAGCGATGAGAACAAAAGTTCCAGAAGTACGTCACGTACTTAATTTAGAAACATGCATTTCTATTGTTGCCGGTTATTTTTATTCTATTTTTATTACACAAATTGATGGGTATAGTAAAGAAGGTAAACCTATCGACTGGTCTGATATTACAAAAACGCGTTATATCGATTGGTCCATTACTACACCAATAATGTTGCTAACATTATGTATTGTGTTGGGGCATCAAATAGGTAAAAAAGTTGATTTATATTTAATTAGTGCAATATTTCTTTTGAATTACATTATGCTGTATATTGGCTATTTGGGCGAGACAAAAGTAATTGGGATGTTTGCAGCAAGTTTTGTTGGGTTTATTCCTTTTACTTTTATGTTCTATTTGATATATAAAAAATATGTACAACCCAAATATAATTTATCCGGAAGTATATTATTTTGGATATATTTAACAGTTTGGAGTACGTATGGTATGGTTTATTTATTACCAGAACAATATAAGAATATTACTATGAATATTTTGGACTGTATTGCAAAATGCTTAATAGGCTTAGGTCTTTGGGCTTATTATAGCCGAACTATTGTTCTATAAAGGGTACCAACTGTTCCCTTTACAACCCTCCCTTTTTTATAAATATAAATATTGAAGAAGGGAATGTTTTAAAGGAAACCTACGGTTTCCTTTATACATATAAACTCTGTGAAGTCAATACATACTTCAATACCATCCCCTCAATTTGGTTCAATTTATAAAGCAAATCAATTGCACCAAGTAGTTCACAAACATTCATCAACTCCTTAGACACAGTAACGATTTTCATCATCGCCTTTGTAAAATCGCCAACCGATATCTCCTTTTCTGAAATCACAGATTGAATAAAATACTTACATTCCTCCTCTGTAGTACAATCACACCAATCCATAGAGTACTGTATCATATCATAAATCATAGCATTTTCATAATGAATTCCTGTACGAACATCCAATACGTTTTCTCTTGATTCATATGAATCATATCTCACCTTAAAATCTTTTATTGTCTGTTTCAGCAGACGGTCGTCGATCAAAGGAATACTAGCACGTTGATCTGAAGGAATCTTTACATCTGTAAAACAGGAGAATAAACCAACTAATTGCTTCGGTTCAAAGTCTGCAAAATATGCATTATCACACATGATTTGGCTAATTGGAAGGGGATGAATTTCGGCAATATTAGCAGCTATGGTACCCATCTTCGTAAATTCATATTCCTCACCCATAGTATTCAGGAATCCGTGTTCCACCATGATTAAACATACCGCATCTGTTTGGCTTTTGATAAATTCTTCCATAAAGCCAATCGACTCCTTCTGTTTATTATATTCAGTATCCATTACCGTTAATTCTCTCACCTTTTGCACGTCTTCTACAAGAGTTCGATATTCATTTTTAATCTTATCCATCTCTCTTTCAATATCCTTACGCTTCTTATTTACAGCGGTTTTCAAATTAGTTTCCAAATCAATAAATTTCTCACAAGTACTTTTTGGCGTTTTACTCATCTGGATGGTTTGCCACTTCTTATTCAGCTTGTCCGATAACTCTTCCATATAATTCTTATCTCCCTGAATAGATTTCGCAATTTCATTCTGAATCATGCTCTTTTCAGAGAACTTATGAAATCCACTTGTCTGACCATTTTTCAACAAGTTTAAGATCAATCCATACGAAATATGGAACTTGGAAACCAATTTCTGCGGAACACCCCCCAAAATCGTTTTATAATCATTCAAGGTTGGTGGCGTAAACAAATTATTACAATGTACAACATGCCCAACTGTATCGATACCACGTCGCCCAGCACGTCCAGCCATTTGAGTATATTCGTGTGCCATCAAATAACGCTCACCATTTCCATCAAACTTTGTAAGACTCGTAAATATGGCGGTTCGAATAGGACAATCTAAGCCAATTGCAAAAGACTCTGTGGCAAAGAGTATCTTAATATATTTCTTTGAAATCATGATTTCGACAATTTCACGTAAAATTGGAATCATACCTGAATGGTGAATACCAATACCTTTCTCCAAAAGACTCACCACTTGATTATATTCAGGAAGTTGCAAATACTCTTGGTAATTTGGTAGCTTACGAACAATCTGCTCACATTCTCTACGTACATTATATCCAACCTTACTATCATCCTCTAATAAAGGAATAGTTATATCTTTGGCACATAGTTCAACGTGTTTACGTGAGAACACGAATGCAATAGCGGGAAGCATATCACGGTCTCTTAGAAATAGGGCAAGTTGATTTAGAACGTGCTTCCTCTTCATTTCGACATAGTTATTATCGAGCAGTTCACGAATCTTAATAATATTTCTGTAACCTGAATCTTGAAACCCACCCTTATGGTCTTGCAACGGAATAAGCGTATTTGTAGTATCGCGAATCATCTGTTGGACAGATTTATCACGAACTGACTTGAAAATGGCTTCTGTGGTGGTAAGAAATCCGTAGTGTGAAAGAGGGACGACACGATGATTCGTAGATGCCAAATATACCTGTTTATCTGTATATCCTCGTTCGCACCATTCTGCAAAACCTGCTGGATTATCAATAGAAGGGAACCTAAGGTTCCCTTCTGAACCCTCCTCTTTACTATGTCTTTTTTCAATCCACTCTGCAAATCCTGCGGGATTGTCAATAGTAGCTGACAATAGCACCATTTGAATCTGAGGCGGCAACATCAAGATCGTTTTTTCCCATACTTGTCCACGTTCCGCATCATTAATATAATGTACCTCATCAAACACAACGCATCCCAAATCATTCTGGATATCAATATTGAATTGCAGAGGGAACCGATGGTTCCCCCTTACCCCCTCCTTTGAACCTAGCTCATTATTAGAAAGGAAGGGGGAAGGGGGAACCGATGGTTCCACCTTTTTGCATACAAACAAATAATTCATCAAAATCTCTGTAGTCATAATCAATACGTCCGCGTCAGGATTGGTCTTAATATCTCCGGTCAATAATCCAAACGTAATATCTGGATACTTTTTAGTAAATTCATAATATTTTTGATTCGAAAGAGCCTTGATTGGACTCGTATAAATCACCTTTTTCCCAAGACCAATGAAATGCTGGATAGCAAACTCTGCTGGAAGAGTTTTACCACTCCCCGTATGTGCAGTAACCAGGACATGATGTCCATCAATGATAGCTTCAAGTGCATGCTTTTGGAAAGGGCTAAGAGGGTAAGGGAACCTTTGAAAATAATTCGAATATTTCTCATCATTTTCGGCGGGATAATCTTTGGAACAAATCTTCACCATGCTACTGTTTTATTGATATAATCACAAAGTAATTATTATATCAATTTTTTGAAGGGAACCTAAAAGCTTTGCTGGTCGATTCACTTCTGACCCCCCTTTACTACAATAATAACGTTACGAATTATCATTATATTTAATGCATACATATAGGACATATATTCGTTTTCTGATAATAATTTTTGATTGTATCATAACAATAACCACAAATCATAGCACCGCAAATTTCAGATGGACAAAACTTAGGATTCTCAAGTGGTTTTAATAAAAGGGCTTCTGCGTTTATTACTTTAATCCAACAACCTTCTTCATCTTTCTCAAAATTTTCTTCAACATACTTTGATAATTCATCTTCTAATTTTTGTTTTTTTGTATTATAATCCGACTCATCTCTACTTAATATAAAATCTTTTTTACAAACGTTGCATTTCATAGGTCAAATATAATATAAAAATTTATATTAATTTTTCCCTATTTTTATATTTCTTCTTTATCCATATTTTCTAATCTACTATAATGAATGCATTCGCCAACAGTATAATAAGAAATTACAGAACTACCTATACCAATTAAACATAAACAGAGACCTACACAATCACACATTCTCTGAAAAATTTTGTAATATATAGAAAGTCCAACATATTATAAATTACTAAATCATCCTTACTAAAATTGCAGTAGAATACAGTTCTAAATAAATTACTACAATACTAATTTCAATACTTTATCTACGTATTTCGGCAATTTTTGCACTATGATCTTGTGTATTAAACGCTGATGTAGAATGAATACGATGCTTCACCAAAACATCTTCAAAATTAAAGAATTTCTTTCCAGCCTTACGTAAACGCATCCATAAATGGTAATCTTCTACACCAGCGAATTCCTCTTTCCAATATCCTAAATCTTTTCTTAAAACCGCACTACTATTAATAACTGGATTTACTTCTCTAAAATCAAAATCACTAATATCGCCGCTAGGGATTTTAGGTATAACTCCATCTAAGGTTTCAAAATAAACACACTTTGTTCCAACAACATCATATTTGTTTTGTTTTAATAATTCTGCTTGTATCTCTAATTTTTTAGGAAGCCAAATATCATCCACGTCCAAAATAGCAATATAATCATATCGGCAGAATATAATCATACCATTTAAGGTATTTGCCTTACCCTTAAAATCGTAAAAGTCATAAACGCGAATACGTTTATCTAGATCCGCATATTCCTTAGCGATTTGAAACACCATAGAATTTTGCTCGTGACCGTTGACCGCAATAATAAGCTCCCAATCTTCAAAGGATTGATCGAGTACAGATTGAACAGACTCCGTAATGTATTCAATACCATTATAAATAGGCATTAAGATACTTATCATGTTTGGTAAATATATACATCAACAATTATATATCTTTATTTGATTTTATTCAAATATGTTTTTACAATAATAATCTTTGAAACATATACCAATTATCATATCGCAGATCCTCCTCTTTGCATAAATGACAATTCTCCACATCTGTCAATACACAATCCGCTACACTAATTTGATCATCTTTTACTATATAGTTATGATGAAAATAGAGAGATAGTGTTTTATCAAGAGTAT
>Ga0136644_10000178_pt1 | contig 49518 bp, 55 predicted proteins | sample C_130820_EF_Meta_FD_94780 | JGI IMG/M metagenome (GOLD analysis project Ga0136644, IMG submission 94780) | Freshwater microbial communities from Lake Croche, Canada to study carbon cycling - C_130820_EF_MetaG (v2) (version 2) | ecosystem: Environmental > Aquatic > Freshwater > Lake | place...
CGCTTGCCCAGCTGAGTCGTCAGCCGCTCGGCCATGGTTAAACCGGAAAATCCGGCACCTATAATGAGGAAGTCGAACATTTTTTAAACAGAATTCATAGAATTTACAGAATTGGGCGGTTGAAACGGAAAGCTTTTTTTAGAAAGAATCTGAGCCCAGCGAGTCCATTTTCTTGGAGGGTCTTCCTCCGTGAGGACCCAAATTTCGGATTGTATAGTCGCGAGGAGGCACGAAAATTATGGCAGAATGATTGTTGGCAAAATCATGGACAGCAAAATTATTGGGGGAAAAACTGAGAGACTCCTAACTAACAAGTTTTATCATGTTATGCAACAGCATTCTATTTAACCACCAATAGAACAAATTTTCACAAATCGGGAGCGGCTTCGCCGGAGAATTTCATCGTCAGTATGATTCGTGTTCATTTGGAAATTCGTGGTTCATATTTCCCTCCAACCGCTCAGCGCCCTCCCGCTGCTGAATTGTAAACAACTCACTCTCTGTGTCCCCGGTGGTTAAATACTTTGGGTGATCGGTAGTCACAGACAGCGGCTACAGGGCGCTTAGGGTAAGCGCTGTGCGGGTTGCATAAAGGGGGATGTGGCGGAGGCGAGGGTCGCTGTGACCCGGTGCGGAATGAATTCGGATTCCGTAGGGTGTAGCGGGATGGCTTTGGAGGAAGAGGTGGAGGCTTTTCAGCGTGCCTGTGGCGCCGGATTTGACTTCAATCGGAATGATGCTGGCACCGACGGCGAGGAGGAAGTCCACTTCGGCTTGGCTGTTGAGGGCTTCGCGAATCCAGAAGTAGAGTTCGGGTTCCTGATCAGGAGGTGCGGCAGCGAGGAGCTCTTGGGCGACGAATTGCTCGGCGGCGGCGCCACGATGGATGCCCAAGAGGTCAGGTTGGGCGACGAGTTCGGAGTCGATGCGCAGGGCGGCGTGGAGGAGGCCGATGTCCAAGAAAGCGAGTTTGACGAGGCGGGGATTTGCTTGTGCGGCGAGGGGCAGGCCTTGTCCGGAAGAGTGGGTGATTTGACGGACGACACCGGCTTTTTCCAGAGCACTTAGAGCTTGGCGGACAGACGCGGCCCGGCGATCGGGGTCAATATTGGAAAATTTCAGGCGCTCGCCAACGAGGCCAGGCGTGCGAAGGAAGAGATTTTCGGCAAGGTCGGCCGGGATGCGCGGAGCGTATTTGGCGAAGTCGCGCCGGTAGGTTTGCAGGATGGAGAGTTGGGCGCGGCGGCATGCAGAGGGATCTGCGTTATCGATCGATTCACGAAGGGCTTCAGGCATGCCGCCCGTGAAAAAGTAGTCTCGCAGCATGGAAAGTGCCACGGTGTGAGCTGCGGGTGGAAGTGACTCACCAGGCGCGAGGCTGGAGATGGCATCCGCAAGGTCGGGCTTGCTTTTGGCGAGAAGGAATTCCGTAAAGTCCATCGGGTGGAGCCAGAGGGATTCGATGCGTCCAACAGGCATGGAGAATTCCGCGGCATCCATCGCGAATTCCAGCAGGGAGCCTGTGGCGATGAGTGGAATGTGCGGCTGAAGTTCGTGAAAGTAGCGAAGCGCCGTGATGGCTGCGGGGCATTCTTGGATTTCATCGAGAAAAAGGAGTCCACCGGCGGCGAGCGGGAAACCGATGAGGGTCAGTTGGCGGAGGATGTCGGCCGGGTCGGGAGTGGCAAAGGCGGCTTTGGCGCTGGGCTGGAGTTCAAAATTTATTTCGACCAGGGGAATTTTTTCGATGCGGGCGAGCTCGCGAATGAGCCATGTTTTGCCCACTTGGCGCGCTCCGTGTAGCAAGAGGGGCTTGCGACTTTTGCGATGAAGCCACTCTTGAAGAGATGAGAGAAGATGTCTTTTCATGTTTTGAAAATAGCAATAAAAATGCTTTTTTCAAGATATGTTTTAGCGGAACTTTTTTTGACAGGATCTGCAGGAGAAACAGGAGGAGTTTTCAGACAAACCCGGAGCGCAGCGGAGAACGACAAATGAAGTTTGCCTGTAGGGTGAGCGTAGCGAGTCAATTAACAAAATTGACGGAATTGAGGGAAGGGAAACAGGAGACTTGAAAACTGGAGATTGCAGTTCTTTGGAATAGCTTTTCAGCACCTGCCACGCTTTTTTCCTCTGTGCTCTCTGTGCCCTCTGTGGTAATCCTGCTGAGTTCGCATGGGGTTATACGCCCAGAATTTCCGAGAACCGGGAAAAGGGAATCACTCTGGCTCTATGTTCCGAAAATTCCACATCTGCTTCTCCTAGGTGGACTTGATAAAACTTCGGAATACTGGATCTTTGCGCGAAGTAGGAGATTTGGCTACTCAGACCTCGCTCGCCCAGCTTGCATTCCACGGCGAAGACCGGTTTGCGGTTTTTCAGCACCACGAAATCCACTTCGCGACCGACTGCGTCACGAATAAACCTCAGCTCCATGGCCTCTCCCGCTGTATCTTCCAAATGGTGGCAATATTTCAACAAATTTGATGCCACCAGATTTTCGAATCGCGAGGCCTCATCCGCACAAACCGACCAGTCCCAAAGATAGAGTTTGCGCTCTTTTTTCAAGGCGCGGAGTTTCGGCAGGCCGAATGGCGAAATTCGGAAGCAGAAGTAAAGATTTTCCAAAATCCGAATCCAGCGATCCGCCGTCTCAAACGAGACATCCAAATCCTCGCGCAGATTGTTGACCGAGAGCGGAGACCCTACACGATCGGGCAGCGTTTGAGCCAGCAATTCGATCTGTCCGACTTCCCGGACTTGCTCGAGAGAAAGCAAGTCCTCCCTCACCACACGGCTCAAATGCTCTCTCTGCCAGCGTTTCCAGTGGCGCTCGTTGGCCGCCAGAAAGGGTTCTGGAAATCCGCCGAATTTCAGCAACTGCTCGAGATTCGCCTTTCCTGTGCTCCCACCCAGTTCCGAGAATGAAAACGGATGCAGCCGGTGATAATGATACCGGCCCTGGAGAGAGTCCCCTCCCTTGCGGTAGTGGTCCAAACGCGCCGATCCCGTCACCAAAAATTTTCGGCTCGATTTGTTCGTGTCATAGAATCCCTTGACGAGATTTCTCCAGCCTTTGTATTTGTGGATTTCATCTAAAACCACCACCTCGCCACCGCTTGGCAGTCCACCGCCCAGCAACATTTTGCGAGCACTCGGATGGTCCCAGTTCAAATAACACGGATCGGACTCCGACCCGCTCTCCAAAAAAGACAACGCCAATGTCGTCTTGCCCACTTGTCGCGGACCTCCCACAAAAACCATCTTTTCCCCAAGGTCCGACGCCACATCACTTCTCATCGCTCGATTCATGCGATTATTTTAGAGTCTATCGGGAAAAATTCATGCTTTTTTTTCGATACACCTGAATTTTTACATGCTTCAGCGCCATTGACGCAGAGACAAATTTTTAGACAGGATGGTTAGGATTTCCAGGAGAAACAGGAGGAGTTTTTAGACAAAATTAACAAAATTCACAGAATCGAAGGGAAGTGAAGAAAGACTATCGCGGGCAGCCCAATTCGCTTGGAGGGTCAGCGACTATGGAAGTTTGTTTTTTCTTCGCCCCGCTCGCCCGGCGAGTGCATCCAAGCTCCTCTTTATCCGTGCCCATCTGTATTGCTCCGTGGTCAAAAAATGCTTTCAGGTCATCGGCGGTCAAAGAGGCCCGCTACAATGCACATCGCCCTCGCTTTACCTCTTCTTGTTTGGCTTGTTGGTTCCTGTGCTTAGCAGCCGATTCACTCAGGGCTTCGAGAGATTGATCTTTAAAAAGTGTGCTCTGCCAGCGCGTGTAGTCGAAAGGTTCTCTAAGCACAAGACTAATAAAACGCTCCGCCTCCACAGAACCCAGTGAAGTGGAAAGCGCTGTCATGCCCTTAACGCGAATCTTCGTGTCAGTCATCATGGTTTGTTGAATTCGTAGTCCACTGGGTTAATCAATGCAAGGTCTGAAATCAAATCGGCCTTCTTGAGAATGCCAGTATCCGTAGTGAAGAAGATGGAGGCGCCGGCTTCGATCGCAAAGGAAAGGTGAATCGAATCCTTAGGCTTAAATCCCATGAAGTGAATACGCCGCGCTCGAGAAAGCACCTCCTCGCTGGCTGAAATGTCAACGGCGGCGAGCCCTCTCCAGACAGAAATGCTAACTCTGCGATCCTCAAATGGATTGGCATCGTTCTCAAAATCCATCATGTAAGACCAAGCAAGTTGAAGTGTCCCACTCCGAATGAGTTCCTGAACAGCCAGTTTAGCTTCTGTCTCGAGCAAGATTCTGATCTTTGATTGATCGTCGAATGGACGGTTGAAGCAACAGTTGTCGAGATAAACGAGCATAATGGCTGTGATTAGTTGGTTTTATACAAATGCCTCTTGGAAAATGGACTATCAGGCAATTTTTTGTGTGGTTAGTTTCTTTCCAACCGCGCAGCACTCATGGTTACTAAAAAACTATCACGTTACGTAACAGCATTCTACTTAGCCACGGAGATCACGGAGAGCACAGAGGAAAATTAAGGGCACGGGTGCATTCGCGTCGCGAATGAGGCAGCGCAAAAACAAAAACTCTGCAAGTAAGCTCGGGGCTGTTCACTCGGAGAGAACACGGGTTCTGAAAAAGGGAACAGCTGTTCGCTCGGAGAGAACACGGGTTCTGAAAAAGGGAACAGCTGTTCGCTCAGAGGGAGCACGAGTTCTGAAAAAGGGAACAGCTGTTCACTCAGAGGGAACACGAGTTCTGAAAAAGGGAACAGCTGTTCACTCGGAGAGAACACGGGTTCTGAAAAAGGGGACAGCTGTTCGCTCGAAGGGAACACGAGTTCTGAAAAAGGGAACAGCTGTTCGCTCAGAGGGAACATAGGTTCTGAAAAAGGGAACAGCTGTTCGCTCGGAGGGAACACTGGTTCTGAAAAAGGGAACAGCTGTTCGCTCAGAGGGAACACGAGTTCTGAAAAAGGGAACAGCTGTTCACTCGGAGAGAACACTGGTTCTGAAAAAGGGAACAGCTGTTCACTCAGAGGGAACATGAGTTCTGAAAAAGGGAACAGCTGTTCGCTCAAAGGGAACACTAGTTCTGAAAAAGGGGACAGCTGTTCACTCGGAGGGAGGACCTATCCGAATTTTTGTGTTCGTCTGCAAACTTGAGTCCTGCTTTTTATAACCCCATCAAAAATTTTGCAAAATTTGGTTTAACGCGCGGCAATGCGGCGCCAAAGCATAGCAAAAACTTCGCCCGAGATCATATAGTCCATGATTTCTTCAAAAATCGGAATGTATCGGCACACCATGCCTCCCATGATCAATTTTCGCACTCTGCGTAGCTGGATAGCTTTGCTGTAAGTCGTAAGTGTGCGGTTGGCGTGGTGAATAATAATGCCTTTTTGCGGCGGAAACCCATGTGAACGAGCATAATAAGTTTTTGGTAACAAGCCCCACTTTTTTCCGAAATCTGGAACTCGGAGGAGTTGATTGATTGCAACCTGGTCATTTTGGGATGAGCTTTTTGAACATATGGCAATAGCATCTTGCAGAAGATTAATTACATAGGGAGTGCTTCGGGCGATGTAGAATCCCGTATTGACCTCTCGAGAATCCGTCCGCAGAACCTCACGCTGGAACAAAACATCAACACCCGCCTGCTTGAAATCTTTTAAAGAATCCTCGATTTTAAAAGTCGGAAAAAACTGAATGTCTATATCACTCAAAATAAAAACCTCACCGGCATGCCCTTTTGCATAAGCAAGAACGACCTCCAGTTTGCTCACGACACCGGTCTGCCAATCTTTGGAAAGGTATGCACCATTCCCGATCATATCAAGTCGATGTTCAATAACAGAAACTCCTTGAGGCAGCGTTTTTAAAAAGTGCTCCTGATACAAAAACTCATGCGATGGGCTTACAACGACTAAAACATTCATTGATGCAATTTTTTTTGGACTTGTTTTTTTACAGCAACATAAAAATGAGAAATCCATTCATAATGAGAGCTTTTTAGTCCAAATTAATCGGACTTGTTGCTTTCAAGTCCCGGACCAAGTTTTGAATGCAATTCCAGACCTCATCAATGGTAATTTTTTCCATCCATTCATTGCCAAGGTCTTCATTTTCTTCTATTTGATGAATAGGTCGAAAATGAGGGTTTTCTTGATGGTGAAGCACATAGGCGAATTTTCCGCTGGGCTTCCACAAAGGGAGTGGGCTCGACCCGAAGAGAGCGACAAGCGGCACTCCAAGCGCATCAGCCAAGTGCATGGGACCAGTATCTAAAGTAACCAGCATCTCAATTTTTAAAAGGGACTTGATCCATGAATCTGTAGTGGTGCACTCGGTGATTTCCTCGATGCCCAGCATTTCTTGGACTTGAACTTTCTGTTCTGGGCCACAGAGTCCGTGAATGGCAAAACCTTGAGCACGAACACGCAAAAGAAGTTCGTGCCATTTCTCGTTTGTCCACAATTTTCCTTTCCAAGGTGCGACCGGCAAAAAAGCGATTTTTTTAACCGGGCGCGGCTTGCATTTTTTATTTTGAATAGATGGGGGTGTCGCGCAAGATTTCCCATATCCAGCAGCGGCAACCAAATCACAGGCAATGCGCCAACGCGGTTGGTGCTGATTTATTTTTTTCGTTTGAGCGGCCCACTTTGGAATTTTTGCGTCCGTTCCAAGATAGTGATCCAGAGTGTAGACTTTGTAGCAGCCTATCAAGTAGAGAAATACGATACTTCTAATGTCACCACGAGGATCGAATCCGATTGCGCCTTTTGCAAGAAGTTTTAAATTAGAAAGTAGCGATGGCCATGGCGTGTTTACCCAGTTGCCAAGTCGATACTTTCCTACCATAGAGTAGCTCGACCATGGAAGATTTATACCAAAAACGCTTGCTTTTGGTATTTCTTGAAAAATGGGTGCCCATTGCGTTTTCGTAATGACATCCACACTATCAAAAGATTCGCACAAGTCCTTCACCATCGGTAAAAGAGAAATAGCATCTCCCATTCCAAATGGCTCGATAACAATGGCCTTTGATTCACATTTTCGGCCTGCCATAGAGAACCGCAGAATCCCAGCTAAAATGCTGAGCACAAAGAGCAAAAACTTCCGCTTAAAAGAAACCTGAATTGGGTAATAAATTGATGGCATGAGCAGTTTTAAAAATCACTGACTCGGCCAGAGGCCTGAAACGCTTCCTTTCAGAGATTTGTAGCCAGTAGAAGTGTGGATTTTTGCATTCATTTCGAAACTCTGATAGGCGCCAGCCAGCAATCGTCGGAAGCGGTTATGAATGACAACGAGCGGCTTGAGCACTCGCGGAGGCCGTCGCGTTTCCGCCCACCATTGCTCCAGTTCATTGCAGTTTTTGTCCGCGCTAAGATTTTGCCCGGTGAAGGCATAGGCTGCCAGAGGCAATCGGCAGGCGTGGATGTTTTTTCGATTTACCAAAAAATGTTCCATCAAGACTGCATCACTTATAACCTTCCAGCGAGGATTCAGTGGCAGACTTGGTAGGGCCGATTTTTTAAAAAACATGGCGCAACTCAGCGAGTGCAGATGGGCCAAGCGCGTATGCCAAAGGCCGGGAACCATAATTCTCCTATAGCAAATGGGCTCCAAGGAGGAATTAAGCAAAATCGCGTCACCAAGCAAGACGTCCAACTTTGTTTGCTGCTGAAAAATCTCCGCTACTTTGGAAAGAGTTTCGGGTAGATATTGCTCATCAGAGTTAAGCCATGCACAAATTTCCCCAGAAGAGCGCGCAAGGCCGCGATTAATGGCATCATACATTCCAGAGTCCTTCTCGCTGAAAATTTTGAGCAAACTACGGGCGGGCACGGTTGGAGAGGAATTAACCACAGAGCGCACAGAGGACACGGAGCGAAAATGACATTTTGCATCATGCTTTTTATAAGGACTATGAAACTTGTTGGTTAGGAAGGAATCGTTGGCGGCCTGGTTGGAAGAGGATTGAAGGATCGCAGGCTGGACGCCTAGGCCACATTCTTTGGCATGGAAAATCAGCTGACCGTCACGGTAAAACTCAGCTCCCAGTTCTCGGGCTAATTCTTCGATACCCGGCGTGCCGGCGTCTTGGATGATATGCTCGACTTGAATAGACGAGGGCAAGACTTGATCCCGCACGCTGGCGATGCACAACCTGAGCCAATCGAGTTGGCAGAAGGTAGGTGTAACGATACTAAATTCAGGTTTCAAGACAAGTTATGGCAGAATGATTGTTGGCAAAATCATGGACAGCAAAATCATTGGTGGGAATTTTTTATAACTACCGATTGCACAAATTTTCACGAATGGGGAGCGGCTTCGCGGGAAAATTCATTGTCGGTTTTATTCGTGTTTATTCGGAATATTCGTGGTTCATGTTTTCCCTCCAACCGCGCAGCGCCCCTTCCTTGCTGAAATGGAAAGAACTCACGCTCTGTGTTCTCGGTGTCCTGGGTGGTCAAAATGTTTTTGGGTCATCGGCAGTCATAGACAGCCACTAGAATGTTTCCGGGGGAAAGATTTTCAGAAATCTTCTTGAAGCCTGCGCCGCTTCAGCCTATGCCAGATCGCGTCATGGTTGCCCAAGTCTGGAAACACAAGTTGAATGAATAAGAACAAAATCTTCCTTGGGGTTGTGATGGCTGCAGCCTTGCTTTTTGCCATTGTCGTAGGTCGTAATGTTGCTGAGAACAATTACAGCCGGTTGGGGATGTATGCGTGTGTGGCCGTGCTTGCGGTCGGGGCATTGGGTCTCAAGCAAAACGCCTGGCTTCTCATTCCCATCTGCTCGGGGTTGGGCGGGTCTTTTGGCGGAGGCAGGTTGCCGGCATCGATTGCCGAAATGTCTGTCGCCTTCTGTTTCGGGCTTTTTGTGCTGTTCAAAGCCTTGAAAGTGATTCCGAAGTTTCCTCGTTTGAATTGGTGCGACAAGTTGCTTATTTGCAATTTACTTTATCTCGCAACGGTCTTCGCTCGAAATCCGGTAGGTGTGGATTTCATCAGTTCCAACCTCATCGGTGGCCGATCTTATTTTGCCATTTTACTAGCCTGTTGCGGATTTTGGGTTCTCCAGCATGTGACAATCAAGCCAAAATTAGCCAAGCTTTTGCCTGTTTTTATGTGTCTGGGGTCTGTAGTAAACGCCTTCAGCGGATTGGTGGGATTTTTTGCACCGAGCCTTGGGTATCGGCTGGCTACCCTTTATTCCGGATTCATGCCTGGCGGCGAAGTAAACCCTATGGAAGCCGTGGACACTGGTCGAGTCGAGAGGCATGGTTATCTCGCAGGCTTCGGGGTGGAGGTTGGCCGCGCCGCCGTATCTTACGCAAATATTTTTAAGCTTATCTTTTTCCAGAACATCATTCTCTCTGCTTGTTTATATATTTCTTTGGTCGCCATTTTATTGTCTGGATTCCGAAGTAACTTGATCGGTTGGCTTTTCGCGATAGCCCTCGCCAGTTATATTCGTGGCGGCATCCGGCAGGTCGTTCCTTTATTCGCGGCTGCTGTGGCGGGTATTGTGATGATTGTTGTTGTGCAGACGGCAGGATTACAGGTTCCGCTCGCCGCGCAAAGAGCGCTTTCTTTTATTCCTATATCGTGGGATTACCGAGCCACTGGAGATGCCAAGGGCTCCGTAGAATGGCGTTTGGATATGTGGCGCTTGGCCCTCACCAGTGACCGATACATCAAAAATAAGGCCCTAGGAGATGGCTTTGGATTTGATCCCTCTGAATTGCGCGGGTGGGCGGCTATGAGTGCCTTAAAAATGGATACAAGCGCAGGCTTGCAAGATTACTACATGATTACTGGCGACTACCATAGCGGGCCAGTATCTGCAATACGCTTCGTTGGGTATGTCGGTTTATTTCTCTTTACCGCACTATTAATTGTTAATGCAAAATATGCTTGGAAAATCATTGAATCAGCTAAAAAGACGGCCTTTTTTCCTTTAGCGCTTTTTTCTGGTATCACTGCGATTGCCCACCCGATTTTTTTCTGGCTGGTATTTGGTGGATATGGAGGAGATTTCGTTCAGGCTATTTTTACTCTGGGAATGCTGAATCTCATTGACAGATCCATCAAGAAAGAAAAAGCGATTGCGGCGGTGGATCAAACAGAGAAGAATTTATGATTTATTCTATCAGTTTTGACAAACATCTGGCCGTGCTCGCGGTTAGTTAAATTTGATCCACTTCCTCGCAGTCCGCTCTGCTCTTTCGACAATGTTTGCTAATCGCTCAACGAGTTTTCCATTGATGGAAAGCTTAATTCTCTTATCGTCAAAAAATTTAGCGACTTCGCTGGGATGCTTGGAATCGACGCTCGGCCAATTCGGGCCCAAGTCGATAGCCAGCAGTCCTCTTTTAAGGCATACCATGCTTAATAGTGACTGGTCGTGCCGATGCTCATAAAAATCGGGCAGTTCTGGAAATCCAAGTTTGCTTGGATCATCGCTGATCATTTGACGGTCTGCTGAAAGTGCCATCCATTCATTTATTATATTCCTTGAATTTGGGTCATTAATCCATATGGAGAAGCTGGCTTGGATGGGTGAGGAAGAGTGAACTTGGGGTAAATCCATTGACATCGATACAAAGGCATCGCGTTTCGTCCACATTGACATTGGGCCGCCCCAAGGAATTTTGATTCCCGGCATTACGGTTTGCTCTTGCTTTTGCATCCAATCCAGAAAAACCTGTAAAGAACCGCTTAATAGCTTGTAGGGAAATGTTCTGCCCACATCACAATAAAAAACGATGTCTCCCTCGGTTGCCACCTCCAGTTTTTTTTGAATGATGAAAGGCTTCCATGCATAAAATCCCGAACCGCGTTCACTGATTCTGATCTTGGGACACCGATTCTCGAATCCTGCCGCCAGAAGTTTCTTGGGCGTCCAGTGCGTTACAGAATCAACAACCTTGTTCGCCAATGCCGACCCGCCAAGAAAAAGTTGTCGGTGGCGAAAGCGGGGGGAGGCAAATGTTACGAGGTGTATAGGCATGAAGAAGCACGCTAATTTTTTCTAAGAACCTCATGGTAGATTTCTATGTGTCGCTTGGCAATTCTGGACGGATGAAACACTTCAAGAGCCTTCCTTTTTCCGGCCTGCCCAGCAGAGATTCGGAATTCTGGATTACTAATCAAAAGCTCGATGCACTTGCGCATGTTCTCCAGATTTTCTGGATCAAATAAAAGTCCAGTAATTTGGTGGTCTACAAGATCCGGCACGCCGCCCACGCGCGATGCGGTAACAGGTAGGCCAGCAGCCATGGCTTCCAATACGACCATGGGACAATTATCTTCAAATGTTGGCAAAACTAACGCAGATGATTTGGCAAACTCTGCCGCCAATTGATCGCGCCCCAGGAAACCTAGGTATTCAATATTTGGAAGAACCACCGCTTCACTTCGAAACGCCATTCCATATTCACCCGCCGGGTCAAACTGCCCTGCTAGCGCAAGTGAACAGCGGTCGGCTTTAAGAAAAGGTGCGCAGGCCTTTAACAAACCGAGAGGGTTTTTTCGTTCATCTAATGAACCTATAAACAAGAAACGAGGGATAGGAGGAGGGCTTAATATGATGTCAAAGAAGCGCGAATCAACTGCATTCGGAAGCGGCCATATTTTGCAAGCAAGGCTTTTGACTAATTGCTCTGTGTAGCTGGAAATAGCAACCACGCCATTCGTGCGCTTCAGACAGAAAGTTTCCAAAATTGCTGCCAATTGATGGTATTTGCTTTTGCGGTGTTCGGGTCTGCGGGCATGAATACGCATATTGCCATGCAGAGTGATTATATTAGGGTAACCAGAAAGAACGGCGGCCATCGCGCAATCCCGCTCTGTTCCTTGTCCATGAACGATATCGGGCTGAATTTCTTTCAACAAGTTTCTTGTTGCTTGAGCACAACCCAAGAATAAAGATTTAGCCCACCCCCATTTACCAACGATTGGTTGGTGGAAGAAGATATTACTAGCAATTTTTGAAGGATTTTTCATCGCGACCCGACTGCAGGAAATGACATGGATTTCGTGATCCGTCAAATTTGCAAATCCATTCAGAAGTCCTTGTGGAGCAGTTCCAAAATATGGCTCTGCTAGCTTGTAGTTCTTAAAATGCTCGCGGCTATCAGTTGTGATCTGAACGATACGCATTATCTATCAGGCTCTGCGTTGAAAGACTCTGTTATGCCCCACTTGAAGAATTTCCTGAAAGACGCTTGAGTCGATCTCAGCGGCAAGGCGAGAAGGACCGGGATGTCCTCCTGTTGCGAATGAAGGAGGGCGATACAAGGTGCTCAAGCCAGAATCATCCAGAATCACTAATCCGCCTATTTTAACGGCTTTCGAACAAGCTACCCAATCCTTAACAACTATTTCGTAATCATGATTCCCATCAATGTAAATCATATCCCATTTGCACGATGCGATTACCTCCAGCGCTATTTTATCTGTTGAGTAAGCCTGAACGAGGTTAGGTTTTGGCAGCCTGAAATGTTCAAAATGAGATAGAGTATCAAGATGGTAATCCAAAGCCCCTCGATACTTAGAGACAGAATCACCTACAGGAGTAAATGGAGATATGCCTGTGATGTTACAGTCAATACCTTCCTGCTTGCATAAAAGGGCAATTAAACTTATGACTTGGCCTCGATAGACACCGATTTCGAGAAAATTCTTGGGTTTAAACTCACGAAAAAGTCGCCACCACATTGAATGAAAGGCATCCTCGCCGAATCCGCGATGGTTGATGCCGAAGTATGCGCGATGATCACGAAGTTCAATAGGCAGTATGCGATGAAAATCCTGAAATGCTCTGAGATAGTAATCAGTGGGATTTTTAAGACTATCTGGAAAATGACTGGGCTCAATCGTGTTAATGAATTTTTGAGATAGAAGATAGCGTGATTTTCGCTCTGAAATCCATTTTATGTATTTTACTTTAAGGAACTTCAAAAATTTCATGTAATATATTAAAAATGATGCGCATATTATATTTTTTAAAAGATGGCTATTTTTAAACTTTTGTCACCGCGATTCGCATTTTATTGCTCCTAATAGTTCTTACGTGTTGCGATCACAATTAGATCGAGCAGTTTTACGGTCTCTTTGCATCTTTTTCTCGCAGCACTTCTGAGATGGGGCCATATTTCATCAAGATATTCCTGATCAGCAGTTCTGAGGGGAATGATTTTCAAATTCGTGAAGCCATTTTTTTCCATGGCAGTCAAGAACTCATCTGCAAAATGTCCTACTGCTCGTTGGTATCTAATAAAAATAAGGTCGAACAACCACTTGGGGAATGTTTGGAAGTCGAGCGGTGGCATCGGGTCTTCGAATAGTCCGTGACCGCTGAGATCAAACTTGTGCACCATGACTCCGCCAAACCTCACGACCTCGCCACAGTAGGAAAAAAATCCTTCCAAATCCTCGACATGTTCCAAAACATCAAACGAGTAAAGAAAATCAACCTTTTGCGGAAGCTGGATTTTTTCCAAAAGGCCTTGGTGATAAGTAGCCTTTTCTGGGTTTAGTTGCGGGGGGTCTCCCGCAATGATCAAATTGCCTTGGTTTGGCAAGCCTTCTTGTCCAACGAGGGCACTAAGCGCCTGTTGGTTCTCCCGAGACAATTCCAAAGGTAGATACTCGACAAGATGAACATGACTAGCTCCGAGTCCGAGCATCATGTCGGCTGCTGCAAAACAGTCGCCGCAGCCTATCTCACTAACCACGGAACCGTTTAAAGATTTGAGATTAGGAATATGCATTAGCAAAGTTTTGCAAATTCTGGAGTAGCGTTCGACTGCATGTTCAATGCCTGCATGCATGACGCGGCTTGCGGGGCGCTGTTTGATGTTATGTTTCAGTTTAAACGCGGTCAAGTGGCCGTAGAATGCAGTCTTAATGGCAGCTCGGTATTGGGTAAACCTGCTCATGAAAATATGATTTCCTTTAAAAAAACTACGATTTGAGGAAGGATGGGCTATTGTCCCGTAACTTCGGAAACTAATTCGCAATAAGAATCGATGTAGCGTTGACGATTATAGATTTTTTCAACAGCCTCTCGCCCTTGGATACCAAGTTGTGCTTGAAGCTCGGGATATGCGGCTAGGCGCACCATTTGTTGGGCAAAAGCTGCTTCTGTGCAAACACAGACCCCTCCGGGCATTTCGGATATGCATCCCGAGTCACGCGCGATCCAAGGCTTGGACTCTCTCATTGCCTCAAGCAGTGCAATGGGCTGAGCCTCGTGGTCTGAAGAAATCACAAAAATATTGCAGGCTGCAATGGCATCCAGTGTTCTGGCCCTCTCAATTTTTTCAAGCCATATGATGCGACCAGACTTTTCGCGAAATGGCAAACGGTCGTCTTCTTCCTTAAAGCGGACCGAATCGTTGTTGAACTCGCTGCCAATGAAGATCATGACTGCGTCCGGAATGGCAGCTGCTCGAAAAGCCCTTGCCGCATACCCCTGATCCTTCCGGCGACTGTAGTTAGCAACACAAAGAAAAATAATTTGTTTGTCCGATATACCATGCTCTACTCGGAAACCTGCTGGATTTATACCTCGGAGTCTCGGGTCCACTCCGTTCGGTATCACCTTGCGTCCTCGATAATGAATGGCTTTGGCGATCCAATGGTCGAAAAAACCGTTAAAGTCTGCTTTTTCACTTAAATAAACCGTTCGATCAATTTTATGAATCCAAGTTAGCATGTATAAAGCTCGGCAGACTGATCTTAGCCAAGTGGCTAGGCCCCAGGGGAAGGACTTATTCTTTATCCACTGCAGGGCAGCAAATCCATGACTTACAAGGATTTTTTTTGCAGGAATTTTTTCGAGTATATCAATAGATGCATACAGAGAGTAAAGATAAGCATGAAAAATAACAACATCCCAATCTCCGTGCTTCAGAAACTTCCTGTATTCATTAATCTCTCCGCTAAGGGAGAACTTTGAATGCCAGTCTTCTTTTATTGCAAACTCATGAATGAAAATTTCATGCCAGACTTTATTAACACGGGCTGGTGCGGTAGGTGCGGTTGCAACTTCTACTTCCCAGCCTCGGGCCAAAAAGCCCAAAGCCATTACCGAGGCTGCCTCGGAAACCCCGTCTTTGTTAGGAGGGAATGAGAATGAGGCGATGAGAATTTTCATCGGATTATCTCCATGTATACTTAAATTTAACTAGTTGGTTATCGGAATTTCGGTGCTAGCGCAGATGCGAGCCAAACCAGGATTGCATGAGGGGTTATTGGCCAGTCGCGCGCGCCGCTCCCGTAACGCGCACCTCAGGAATTCGAAGGCAGGAAAAATGAGGCTTATTCTTTGGGCGAGTGTTAATCTTGGCCCAATGTCGGATTCATTGTAGCTGCCCGTCTTCTGCCAAGCGGATGTGTAGTCGGATTGTTGAGGCCATTTGGTAAAGATTGGCTTATCGTCGACCCGTAGTGCGGTAATGCAGAGAAGAATCTTGTCATTTGTAGTAATTTCGATCCGATGTTTCAATTCAGCAGGTTTCCTCACATTATACCAATTGCCCTCTGCTGCAATAAGCATGCGCTCTACTTTGTATCCGTTGTCTTCTGACAAAACGCTGTGTAGCAACTCAGGACTGAACTGGTAAAAACCGTGGCCTGCATAATTGTGCCAGGGCGTTATCATGATGAAGCGACCGCCTGGCTTTACCATCTGCATGCAGTTGCGAATGGATACGGGAAAATTGAATATGTGTTCCAGCGCGCCGCCGTCGATAAGAGTGTCGAATGTGGAGTGCAACTTTAAACCGATGGGATGGTTCAAATCATGAATTAGGTCAGCGCCTTCGTAGGAGGAGGCATCCATCGCCATCAAAGGTTGCGCGCCCAGAGCCTTAAAAAAATCATCCCCGTGCCCTGGGTTTTCAAGGGTGGCTCCCAACCGAGAAAGCAAGCCCGAGTATTCAGAAGTCGTCATGTAAACCCCTTGGCGACCAAGGGTGAGTGTGCGTCCGAGGCTCACGCCGCGAGCTTTTTCTCCGAGTAGGAATTGCGCCGTGTTGAAGTCCAGTCCCATGCGATGGTGTGTTAGATCGGAGGTGGTCCTTAGTGCTTAATGGCAAAGGCTAGAGTGGTTCCGGAAACTCTCTTTGATACAAAGCTGGATTTCTTGATGTATCTTACTACTTCAGAGTGGCTTGGCACGCAGTCGTGCCACGCAATCACCCCTCCTGAGCGAAGCATCCGCCAGCCTTTTTCGGTGTCGTTCTTTACGTATTCATAACTATGTGCACCATCGACGAATACAAGATCCATAGTTCCGAGGTAGGGTTTCTCGTCAAAAGTTGCTGAGTCGGATTTTAAGAAAGTTACTCGATCCAGCAAGGTTTTTGGAATTAAAGAGCCTTTAGCCCCTTCTGCGGCTATTTTTTGCTCATCAAGCTTGGGAATCGGCAGGCTGTAGGCCGGGTGGTCTTCTGGTAGATCAAGAGTGAATACCATTCCCCCTGGTGCAATATTCAGCACGAGTTGCGTGGTCGAGACGCCTTTATATGTTCCAAACTCAAAGATTCTTTTTGCTTCTACAAGGTGCGCAAGTGCCGCAAGTGCTGCGCACTCCATAGGGGATACCGAGGCTCCAACACCTGGGAAGGATTGCATAGCCCATCTCTGGCTACCAGGGCAAATGTCAAGGAGATCGATGGATGGAATCGATCGGATATCCGCGACGGGATCGACGATTTCTCCAGCTGCCCAGTTTGTTATACCAAGTATATGTTTAAGATCCTGAGGATTTCGCAGAGCAATTTTTAGAAGACGCCTGATAAGTTGATTAATTTTAGAGCTCATTTTTAATTATTAAACAATTTTCCGAATTCGGAAAATTTTTCGGGATACATCACAAATGATTATTTTTATTTCGTTTTTAATATCCTTACTAATAGCTATAAACCAAGCTGAAGGAAGTGCTATTATTCCAAAAAAAATCGCTTCTAAGCACAGTTGCAATTTGGTGTCGAGAGCCGAGAAGAACGGAATAAATGACAAGGAAAAAAGTCCTGCAATTAGCATAATGAATCCGCCCGAACGCGCGACCCATCCAACAACTTCGAGGCGAGGGATTCGAAAAAATGCACCTGTTCGATATACTCCATAAGTTCCAGTAATTCCCAGGTTACAAAGTAAAGCGGTCGTTAGGAGGCCGATAAATCCCATGCTAGGCACAACGAGAATTGAAACAGAGACAAACACAATGCCCTCGATGAGATAAACATACTTCATGCCACTAATGTGTTTTGTGATTCCGCTAAGCCCTATATGGCAGCGTGTAACAGTGGTAATAAACAGCACGCAAGCCAGAAGGTAGTTGTTCCAAGGAGACCATGTCACTTTTCCCGAAGTCCAAAGTTCTACGAAGGAACCATTCATGAGAGCGATGCCGGCACCTACTGCGCTAGCCATGATTGCAGAGATGGCAACTAAATCGCAAAAACGTTTCTTTAAGCGACTGAATTCGCTGCGGACGAACATTTCGGCCAAGCCACCGGCAGAAGAATCAAAAATACGCGACACAAATTGTTGCGCCATAGTAAAGACCTTGGTGCAAATTGCCCATGTCGCAGCAGCTTCAATTCCGAGTGTGCGGCTGATGATAATAACTTGACTTGCCGATGCTAGCTGAGCTCCCAAATTCATCAAAAAGAGCCCACCTCCAAAGTGAAACAATTTGCGGAAAATCGCAGGATCAAATTGGCCCTTGTATTGGTGCGAAGGATACAAACCGAGCCTTTTGCAGGATGAAAAACAGAAAGTCAAGGTAACGATGGTTCCTATTGCAGCAGAAATCAGCAAACTGTAGAGATGCCACCCAATATAAAATCCAAACCATAATACAAAAAAAGCAACAATTAAGCTCAAGCCCGTAGCAAAATTGCTCAAATCAAGGCGTTGGTGACACCATAAAGGAGAGCCCAGAGTGGTCAGCGAGAGACGTATTCCGCTCAGCACTGCTTGTGTCGCCATTAGAATCGTGAACGAACTCTCCATTGAGGGAGGGAGTCCGAAAAAAGGAGCACCAAACCAAGCGAGAGCTATTCCTGAAATTGCTACGAGCCCGCCTTGGATCGCAAAAACGAGCGAACCAGTGCGCAAGATGCTGCCATAGATGCCGTCTTCAACATAGTCCTTATGATCGGAAAGTGAGCGAGCGACAGCGCCATTCATCCCAAATTCGAGAAGCATCAAGTAACCCGAAAGCTGCGTCACCAAGGCCCAAAGCCCAAATTCATCTTTGTCAAGGTAGTGCAATGCCAAAGGAACCGACGCCAGTGTATAAAGAATGTTGACGCCTATCGCAGCATAACTGGATAGCAATCCGGAAAAAAAATGCTTTAATCGAGACATTAAAGAGGTTAAAAACGCTTTCTTATTTCTTGATGAGCGTTCTAAATAATCTCTGTAAGGCTTGTCTTACTAAGTTTAAAATCCTTTGGAATTAAAGCAGAGTTATGACCTAAATTACGCTTAAAACCTCTCTCTAGAGACCCATTAGCATTTAAAACAGAATATATATCATATTCATCTGGAATAATATCCATAATTTCTGGATCGGTTAAACTGATATGCTCAAAAAATATGATAGGCTTTTTTCTGGTGATAATACGCTTTAGACCGCGAATTACAGAAGCCTCATGACCTTCCGTATCTATTTTAATGATATCTGGGAATGGCCCTCCATGCTTTTCTATAAAGTTATCACCTGTTTGGCATTCTACAGATATCGAGTAGCCAGTTCTTTTTGTCTTGTTTGCTTCTAATGTAGCGGTTGTGCTACCCCCATATGGGACTATCATGTTGACAGAGCCTAAACTATCTGAGAGTGCTATTTGATAGCCTGTCACATTTTCAAAGACAGCGTTTCCATCCTTTGCAATTGAAAACATCTTCGGATTTGGTTCAAAAAACGCGATATGAGAGTTTGGAAGCATCTTTGCTAAGTTGTAGCTCAACAACCCACAGTTAGCACCGCAATCCCAAATTGAACAATTTTCAAAACTGAATTGGGTAATTGCTATTAAAAGCGCTTGTTCCTCAAATTTGTCTTGAAGCACAGAGTTCAACCAGTAGGAGGCCGAAACATCTCGCCAATCTATCGTCACAAAATGACCTTCATCAAGTTTTAATTGGAAGGACTGTAGGCCCTTGAGAAAAGGTGCTGTTATTCGAAGTAAAAAACCCGCTCCTTTGAGGCCAAGTCGCCCATGCCAAAAACGATAAAAAATTACTAAAAACTTTGCTATCATATTACTATTCAGATATTTTTTGCAAGAAAAATTGCACCTTTTAAGAAAATATTGATTTACAATTTTATATTTTTAATTAGATTCCAAGTTATCTTATCAGCGTGCAATTGCTCTTGCCACTTTGCAGCCATTGTAGCCGGGTCGCGGCATCCGTTCGCCCATTGATTGATTTCAAGATCAATTGCATCAGCAACATCGCTCACTGCGTGCGATCTTGCTATAGTGCCTGATGCCAGAGTTGTGAACCATGAAGTTGAATTGAGTAAAGGGTGACGAGGCACCACGATGGAACAACCGCAACAAACAGCCTCTGCGGATGCGATATGAAATGATTCGTAGTTCGAAACGCAGAGAGAGATCTTCGCATAAGCCAAGACCTCTCTTAGTTTCTGATGGCTAATATGGTTTATAAAGCTGACTCGCTTTAAAAGAGCCGAATCCCAATCGTTTGTAAATGTCCTTGTTAAATCCATCGATGATCGACCGATAATTTTCGCATTCCAACTTGGATGACGCTTCAAAAACTCATGAATCGCCTTCAATGTTCCAGATGGATTTTTTTGCACATGATCTTCTAGGTTCCACCTTCCCACTACCGCCAAAGTATTGGCCTTTGTCTCTCCACAATAATTCATAAGGGGAGATACAGGATGAGGAATGACGATTGTTTTATTGCCAATTTGCTGCTTTTTAAGTGCAGTTAGGTGGTTAAAGAATGATTCTTTTGCTTCAGGGGTAACGCAAGATACAAAGTCCGATTCAGCGATCATTTCTAATCTGCCAGTTTCAAACGCAAACGGGAAAAAATCTCGAATTGTTCTCCCCGCAAGCCGGAGTCTTTTTTTTATTGATTTTTCGATCTTAAAAAATTTAATTATACAATTAAGCCACTGTTTAAAGTCTGTATAGGGGCTTGGAAACATAGCACAGTCCAAATTTTGGATAAGAACTACCGATGCTGTTCTTATGGCTCTCGCGATTGGCTTATATCTGGGGTTTCCCCAAGCATAAAGTATCACTAAGTCCAAGCCCAAACTTTTCCACCATTCTGAATCTTGAAGGCATGCGTGACTGCAACGCACCAGATCGCTTGGGTCATTTGGCCTTGCTGTGCCTGGCATAATGGAGATTGAATCATGGCCTATTATTTGAAAACCTCTACAAAGAAGCCCCGTGTCCCGACTGTAAAAACCAAGGTTAGCTTCAAACTCCACTGGGGTGCATGTCCCGATTCTCATATTTTTAAGGGTAGTTTGAAAAATTCCGAATTTCCGCGTCATCCTAGAGGCTTAAATTTAAAAAATAGGAGTAAGGTATTCCTGAAAAATTGTTTCGAGTCTCGATGGGTTAAAATACAGGCTTCGTTCTACCGAGGCTTGGCAGGCTAGGAACCAAGATTCTGGGTCACTCGTCCAGTTTGAGATTTGTGCAGCGGCGTGCTTGATCCATTGTTGGGCATTTGGAAAATACTCATTCATGCCAGTTCCGCGACCTGCAGCGGTGGCGATGCCGCCGATCCCGAGTGTGACGGAGGGCATTCCTGTAGAGTAGGCCTCTGGAAGCGCGCTGCTGGAGGAGTCGTGCATCGTCGGGTAGACAAATGCATGGGCCGACGATTGCATTTCCAAAAGCTGCTCACGAGGAACAAAATGAGACCAGGTGATCCATTGATCCATTTGAGAATCTTGCGCGATTTGTCTCCACGCCGCCTCGGCTTTTCCTTGCGTTACCATCGTTAGTGTGGCATTCACGCCATTCTTTCGGAGGCACTTCAAGACCAGAATCGCTAAATGCCCACCTTTCCACCACAACGCGCGGCCGGAAAATAAGAGTTTAAATTCTTTGTGGAGTTCGGACATTTGCTTTTGGCGTTTTAAGATAACTTCACGAGCATTAAATTGGGATACAAATACATCTGGAAATACTGTGCTAACGGAGCTACATCCGCTAAGTGTTAAAAGGCGGGCGGTTTGAGGAGTTGTAGCCAGCGTATGGCTTGAATTTTTTAGGACTGGTGTAACCAATGGATTCACGGCACAGAGGGTATTTAGCACGGGCCGAGTAAGTTCTTTGCAAAGCTCGCGGATAGGGAGATGCGCAGAAATGGCGAACGAAGCTGGCACATATTCGCCACCGCCGAGAGGTCCGAGCGTGTATTTGATTCCTAAAAGATCATAGCGTGGGAGGATTCTAAATGATCCCATAGTAGGATGATGTAATCCAACAGGCTTAATCGCTCGAAGTTTTGCTTGAATCTCGGGAATGAGCAAATCACACCAACTCTTATACCACTGGTAGAAAGAAAAGAATGAATTCTTCTGAGGATATGGATGCTCTATCTCGTGGAATACCCAGTTTGCGGAATCGGGGTGTCTTTTACAATTTGCAGCGGCTGTTTTTAAGCAGAAAACATGAACCTCGAACTGTGTGGCCAAGGCACGGGTCCATGCAAAGGCCTTCCCTGGCTCACTACCTGCATCGGGATGCGGATCGGGACAACAAACGATGAGCCTTGGTTTGGGCATGGTGTGATTTTACGAAGTTACGACAGAATCATCGATGGTAGAATGATTTTATCTGCAGATTTGCGCAGATGGTTCGGCTGGAGGCTGCAACAGAAGAGATTTTAGACAAAATTAATAAAATTTACAGACCCGGAGCTTAGCGGAGAACAACAAACGAAGTTTGCCTGCAGGGTGAGCAGAGCAAGTCAATTAACAAAATTTGCTTCTACGTCACGTGACTCCTGCGTGACGATTGGAGTGGTGCCCAGTTTACGATTTTTGAACGGGTCATTAGTTGCGTCCATCATTTCTTAGGACTTTTTGTGCGATTTCTTCTAAAACTTGAACGAGAGAAATCGGCAGGCTTGCGGCAACTGTCTCTCCAACATGCTTATGGTGGGGAAATGTAGAAAGATGCCGGTGGTGTGGCGCATCATCCCAACGAATAAGGAGACCGCCTTCAGAGGACTGCCAGTGATAGGAGTAATGCCTCTCGTTGCGATTAAAAAACTCCTGCGCAAAAAGCAAGCTGCCATCTTGAATGTGAATCTTGATTTTATAGTAAAACCCGTCTTCCCAAGTCCGGAATCCCAAAACTTCGAACTCCGAAACGATGGTCGACTGATCAAGTGAATGAAAAATCTCCACGGCGGATTTCCAAAATGCGATGAGCCAAGTCTTTCAAGGTCATTTTGAGGCTTTGATATTCCATCCAGTCGTCATAAAAATTGGTATCCTCACTGGATTCACTCCCGATGTCAGACCATTCTCGTTCAAGCGCGCTTCCGTGCTTGCGTTTAAGAATAGCATCCAAATCATGGAGACGTGTTTGCTCCGCAAGTAGTTCCAACAAAAAATAATTTGCACTTTGTTTTTTATCGAGCGTGAGCATGAATGGAATTTCTCTCTTAATATATTTTTTTCAAGTCTCTTTTTTGCGTATTTTTAACGGGAGCCACCTTCTCGCTGTGCGGCAAAATTATTGGATTTGGCGAAGTGTGTTGAGGAAAGGAATTGGTGGAGAAAAAATGATCTCCGGGTAGTGGATGTCCAAGTCTAAAAGGTGTGGATCATAGCTGATCAAGTGTGTGGAATGACCATTCATTGCGCAGAGCAGAAAAGCGATGTCATTCTCATCGATAGGGTAATGGCGAAAATGGAAGAATTTGATGTCAACGATCTCTGCGAGGAGGGCGAGTTGGCGCAGAAAAGTCAGAATGGCGTTATCATCCACGCCTCGTTCGCGTAGTTTCGTTGCGTATTCCGCAGCGATGTCTTTGGAGAGGAGTAGGGTAAATTCGCCTTGAAGCCACCGGTCTATGATTTCACGATTCGGGCTACTGGATGACTGGGATTTTCCAGCTGCAACAGCAACTGTTGTATCAAGAACGGCACGAATCACTGGGCGGTGATGGATTGATGGATTTTTGACATTTCCAAGCGCGCCTGTTTTTCGTCGAATCCTGAGATTTTGAGTTTTTCGGCTTCTGCGAAGGCCTGATTGACGAGGCTAAGAATCTCGGGACTGAAGCGTTTTTTTAGGATTTGGCGGCGTGAAATTTCCGACTTGATGAATCGGGCGACAAGATTCTGCAAGTCATGAATTTCGTTGGCTTCTTCAAGCAGCTCTTTAGGTATTGGAATGCTTGTCATAATATTAAGATGCGTTGATTTGAAATGGTATGCAAGGTTGAAATGAGGAGGAACGAATAATGGGTAAGTGATGGCGAGTTTGTAGCGGCGGTCTATGACCGCCGGGGTTGGGGCTGGGCGACTTTCGGCGGTCATAGACGCGCCGCTACAGGGATTGGCGTTGGAATGTGGACCAGATGTCTGTAAGGGCGTGAGTGATTATGGCACCGTCGAGGAAATCTTGATGTGGAAGAATGGGTTGAATGTCCAGGATGCGTTGGATGTCGCGAAGGTGTTTTTCGCTTTTACCTTCTTTATAAAAAATCATTTTCCAAAGGATAATGTATTCGGCTGGGGCAATGTGGATCGAGCCGTGCGGTGTTTGTTGGGTGAGTCGGTTTTGCCAAGCCCATGCGAAGGTGGCGTCGCGATTACCGGGGTAGAAGTCCGCTTTGAGCCCTGTCGGGATATGGATAATATTGAAGTGGCTGCGGCAGTCGCGAGCAATTTCCGAGGCGATCACATCGCCAGGCGGACAATAATACTCGGGTTCTTGAAAAAGGGATAAGAGCGTGGGGATGTCTTTGAGACTGACAAGCAACGGGATATCGATATCAAGGGTGAGTCGAGGTTCGCTGTAGTGCATAGAACCGACCGATCCAGCAATAATGTAGCGGAGGCCAGCATCGTGGATGGGGCGCACGAAGAGGGCGAGCAGATTAGGTTCTTGTTCTGGCGAATTCACGGGCAACGGATTTTTGGTGTTCTTCTTCGGTGAGATGGGGATTCGCTCGACGGCTTGCCGCCAGGCGGGCATCGCGGGCCATGAGCCACAATCCTTGGGCCACGGCCCACTTTTCAGCGAAGCTCATTTCGCGGAATCTCTGAATCTGAATGGGATGGAGTGGCTCAAGTTGCATGGGAACAGGAGTGGTTTTTTTAGATCCGCCTACGCGCTGCGCGACTACGGCGTGAGGTGTCCGCCTACGCGCTGCGCGGTTATGGCGTGATGCAGTGGCTGATGGCGAATTTGTAGCGGCGGTCTATGAGCGCCGGGGTTGGCTAGATTTTCTTGGAACTTAAATCGGTAAAATCCTGACTTTCTTTTTATCCGATGCAAGGGTAACTATAGCTCCTTCGAGAAGAGGTGTTTGAAATTGCTCAAGCAGCTGCACAACTAAAAGGCCAATCGCGTCTGGACCGGGATCTTGAACTCTGGCTTGAATCACGCTCGGGCTCTTCGATTTTGTCTGCGCAAGCAAAGTTCCAAAATCCAGATCATGAGTAAATATAATAAATTTGTTATCATGAGCATAGGAAAAAATGACGGAGTCGTCCGCATGACACTCGCCGATCGTTGTCCAATGGATGGATTCAATTCCACGAGTCCCAAAAAACGGAACCCAGTCTGGAGACAAGCAGACATCAATCAAGATTTTCATGCCGGCAGCAGCTCGGCATCAAAAGCTTCTGACAACCAACAGGCGTAGGAGAGGGCGGCTGAGATATCCTCCATTTCAAGATAAGGATAGAGATAAAGAATTTCCTCACGGGATCGCCCCGTGGCAACGAGACCTGCTATGGTTCCCACAGTGATTCTCATCCCTCGGATGCAGGGCTTACCGCCCATGACCAGAGGATTTCTGGTAATTCTATCTATCGTATCCATAAATTAAATTCTTGAAAGTTCCTGAGTGAAGCTATGTTTCGATCTCGCTGTCATAAATTGCAAGCCTGTAAAATGGGCTTTTCTGGCAGGCGACATGTCTCCCTTACGATATTGTGGTTTTGCAATCCGGCAATTAATTTTTAGACAAAAGTAACGGATTCCACCTACGGGGAGGAGAGGTAACTGGTGGCGGGCTTTGTAGCGGCGGTCTATGACCGCCGGGGTTGGGGCTGGGCGACTTTCGGCGGTCATAGACGCGCCGCTACAGGGGTGGAGCGCTGGTTTTCTCGAGACAACCTCTAAAAAGCCCTTTATCGTTCGGCATATTCCTCTTTGATTCTCTCGCTGAGCCAGACCTTAATGATGGACTGTCGCGTAACCCCAATGAGGTTGGCTTGGCGATCCAGTCTCTGGATCATCCAAGTTGGTAAATCCACATTGACTCGCTTTTGGTTCAAGTTGGGACGCCGCAGCGTGGACATGTCGAGGTAAGGCAGAATGTCTTCCTTTCCATCATCAAAGATTTTATCCAGTTCTTCTGCTTTCATAATAGATTTGTTACAGAAGTTTTTTAGACAGGATGACAGGATTTGCAGGAGCAACAGGAGGGGGGGGAGACAAAGCAAAATTGACGAAATTGGGGGAGGGTGAGGAAGCCGTAACTGATGCCGAGTTTGTAGCGGCGGTCTATCCGTCGATCAGCGGTATTTTCGGCGCTCACAGAGCGCTGCTATAGGCTCGCGGCGAAGGCTTCGAGGTCTGTGCAACGGGCGGCGCTGGCCAGAAGTTGGGTGAGTTTGGGAAGGTCGTTGATGTTTTCGATAGCTTCTATCAGGCCTTCGGGCACTTGCTCGAAACGGGTCTCCAAAACTTCCATGACGGATTGCTGCTTGGAGTGGATTTGTTCCTCGCGGCGGCCTTCTTGGCGGCCTTCTTGGCGGCCTTCTTGGCGGAATTGTTGTTCGAGTGTCATAGCGGATGATTGGATACTTGGGTTGGTGATGTTTTTAACTTTGCGAAGGAATTGATCTTTGTCAATATCAGCTCGTAGGATGTAGCGGAGGAGCATCTCGATGGCAAACGGGGGGAGTTGTGTGAGAAGGGGTTCGTCCCAAACGGTATCATCCAAGAGTGCGCCAATGCGTTCGGCCTTGAGGGCTCGCAGGGTGAGGATGCCCATGGGCGTGCCGAGGATTTTATCGAAGGGAATGCGATAGAGTTCGACGAGGCGGTAGGAAAAATCTGGCGTATGGGCAGCGAGATCGTTGGCGAGATTGGAGGGAACCTCGATGAGGTCGGAGAAACGAACGGGTGCCTGCCAAAGCTTGTCGCTCTGGGCCAGCACGATGGGGACAATGGGAGGGAGTTTTTTGAGCGAGGAGTCAGCACGCAGGGCTTTTTCCCAGATGCGAACCATGTAGGCGAGAAGGCGGAGGGCGATCCAGCGGTCGTCGGTGCTCTGGTGTTCGAAGAGAATGTAGAGGAAAGCTTTGGACTGATTGATGGTGGCAGTGTAGAGCAGATCGCTCTCGGAAGCGGCAAATTCTTCAGCAATAAAGGTGCCGCTCTCGACGCGGAGCGTGGCCCAATCGACGCTGTTCGAGAGGCCGGGCTCGAGGTGTTCTTGTAAAAATGCAACAGCGGTAGGGATATCGGAGAAAGTGGCCTTTGCCAGCTTGTCATGGGGGTTGTGAATGGAGTCGTCAGACATGCAGGAATGGGTGGGAAGGCTCTTTTAAACAGGATTGCAGGGATAGACAGGAGGGACAGGAAGAGATTGTAGACAAAATGATCCACCTACGCACTACGCGACTACGGCGTGACGGGTCACTGGTGGCTGATATCTGTAGCGGCGGTCTATGACCGCCGAGAGGGGGTGGATTTTCGGCTGTCATAGACGCTCCGCTACAGGGACGGGCGTTGGAACGTGGACCATACGTGTGTGAGGGCGTGAGTGATTATGGCGTCGTCGAGGAAATCTTGATGCGGAAGAACAGGTTGCGTTTCTTAACCTCTGTGTCCTCCGTGCTCTTTGACTCGCTCGCACCCGCTCGGCTCACCCTTCGGGCCAACCTTTGGTTGCTCTATCTCAAAGGGCCCGCCTTTTCGATTGTGGTTAAATCTCCTCGTATCACGCTGTGGGATTTTGGTTTTCAGCAGGTAATACAGGAAGAGGGAGTTCCACTTGAGATAGCGGACAGCGAGGCGGCGGGGTTCCGTGGCGAGGCGGTAGGTCCATGTGAGGCCTGCGCGTTGCATCCAAGCTGGGGCGTCGGGTTTGGTGCCGGCATTGACATCGAAGGCGAAGCCGACGGCGAGAAGGATGCCGCTGGGGAGGAGCGGCTTGAGGCGTTGGAGGAGGTGGTATTGCTTGGGTGTGCCGAGACCGATCCAGACGAAATCGGGGCGTAGTGCTTGAAGTTCTTGGATGACTTTGGACTCATCTTCCAGCGTGCCTTCGGCCTTGCATTTTCCATGGTAGGAGCCAAGGACGTTCAGGAGTGGATTTTTTTCGAGCACGCGCTCGCGGAGTTTTTTTCCGCATTCTGGACTGCCGCCGAGGAAGTAGTGAGAGAATTCGGAGGGGCAGGTGGCGAGGAATTTTCGCAGGAAGGTGGGGCCGTAGACGCGGTCTTGAAGGGCGGCGCCTTGGCGGTTTAGGCACCAGATGAGTGGCATTCCATCGGGGACGAAGAGGTCGATGCTGGCTGTGGTGGCTGCGAAGGCGGGGTCGTGCCGCCGCATGGTGACGATGTGGGTATTTGAAAAATCGACCGCGTAGGGGCTGGGTTGCCGAGAACGGGTTAGGAGTTTCGCGCCGAGGGACTCGTAATCGGTGCAGGCGAGGTCGGTGGAGAGGACGCGGCGGGTTAAGGGCATGTGGGTGAGATGGGAAGAAGTGGCGAGTAACGAGTCGCTGGGACGAGTTTGTAGCGGCGTCTCTGTGAGCGCCGGACTCGGTGGTGAAATGCGGCGGTTTTTTGGCCAAATGGCTGATTATTTTAACCCATGCTGCCGCCTTTGGTTGCGACTTTTGTGAAAAGCAGCTCCATGGCGGGGAGTCTTGGGTGGTAGCGTTTCCAGAACGCGGTTTTTTAGTCGATGGATGTGGGGAACTTCGAGGCGGTATCGAGGAGCTTTTGGGCTAGTGGGATGAATCGGAGGGCGCGGTCGTGCCATTGGGTGACGCGCTTGAGGCGGAGTTGATAGTCGTCGCTCTTCTCTGAGGTCAGGCTGGGCAGGAGGGGCTTGAGCGCGGTGAGTTGGGTTTTGCTGGAGTCTAGGCGGGGTAGCAGGCGCTGGCGGACAAAGCCGGAAATGAGGGCTTTTAGCTCAAGCTTGGCCGCGTAGGTGGCTGTGCGCGTGCTGGCGTCGCGCTCGATCGCTCCTAATGTCTCCAACGCGCGGAGACCTTGACTCGCGGAGCCTTTGCTGATGCCGAGGCGCGAGGCGATGTCATCCATCGTCAGTGGCTCGGGCGAGGCAAAAAGAATGCCATAGATCTCTCCGTGGGAGCGAGGATTCCCGAAAAGATCGGCTAGCTCGGAAAAGACCTCGACGAGCGTGTTTTCGAAGTGCTCGCGGGAAGCTGTATCGGTGGCATGCGTTCTAGGAGCAGGCTGTGCGGCGAGGCTCATTGGTAAACATTCTTCCACGAGCGGTCTTACAGTTCAATTCAAAATGAATTTTATTTTTGGGGAAGGGAAGCGATGCGTTTCCACGATTGAACGGGAAACATCGGGAGGCTGCCGGTGTGGAGGCGGAGGCGTCCCCCGGCGGCCAGCGAGAGGTTGTATTCCTGGAGGTCGATGCCGACGACGCGACCGGTGCGCGTATCGAAGTGCTTGCGCAGATCGCGAATGAGCCAGCGGGATTGACCTGCGGGCCGGATATCTTGCCACTTGGGTTCGCCGATTTGCCAGCCAGCCTCGGACATGGTTTGGGGCAAAGAAATAATGCGGCCAGTGAAATCCGTGCCGCTTTTTTCGATCTGGATCACGCAACCCGCGAAGGCGTCGTCCAGACGCTCCCAGCGGCCTTCGAGCGGCTCATCCGTGCCAATGAGAAAGAGGAGGAAATCCACGATGTCCGATCAGATCAGGCCCCCTCGCAAAACAAAAGCCTTCATGCGAATCCAGCAGTAGAAGACAGACGAAAAAAATACCTGCTGTGAAATAAGCCAATGCTCATTTGGTGTATTTCCTCTCTGCGTATGAAGTGCTAATACCGAGCTATGGATTTCATCGATCTCAAGACCCAGTATCTCAAATTCAAGCCCGCCATCCACGAGGCGATCGATCGCGTTCTTGAGCACGGGCGCTTCATCATGGGACCTGAGGTCGAGGCGTTGGAAAACACGCTCGCCGATTATGTGGACTGTCTTCATGCCATCACGGTGGCTAGCGGCACGGACAGTCTGGAAATAGCCCTGCGCGCGCTGGAGATCGGCCCCGGCGATGAAGTCATCACAGTTCCCTTCACCTGGATCAGCACGGCGGAGGTGATTGCGCAGGTTGGCGCGAAGCCGGTGTTCGTGGACATCGACCCCTTGGATTTCAATATTGCTGTCGAGCAAATCGAGGCGGCCATCACTCCCGCCACGAAAGCGCTTTTGCCCGTGAGCCTCTTTGGCCAGATGCCGGACTACGATGCCATCAACGCCATTGCTTCAAAACACGGCCTCACCGTCATCGAAGATGCCGCACAGAGTTTCGGCGCCACGCGCCTCGGAGTGAAAAGCTGCAATGTCACTCAGATCGCCAGCACGAGCTTCTACCCCGCCAAGCCGCTCGGATGCTACGGCGAGGGTGGCGCGCTGTTTACAAATGACGACGACCTTGCTGTGAAAATGAAAGCCATCCGCACGCACGGTGGCGTTCGCCGCCACTACCACGACCTCGTTGGAATGAACGGCCGCTTCGACACGCTGCAGGCCGCGATCATGCTCGCCAAGTGGCCCGGCTTTGCCGCTGAGGTCGAGGCCCGCAACCGCATCGGCGCCCGCTACTCCGAAAAGCTCCGCGATGTCTGCGCGACCCCCGCCATTCGCGAGGGGAACACCCATGTTTACGCCCAATACACAATCCGCGTGCCAGACCGCGACGCCCTCGCCGAGAAACTCAAAACGCTCGGAATCCCCACGGCCGTCTACTACCCGAAGTGCCTCCACGAGCAACCGGTCTTCGCTCCGCTCGGCTACAAATACGGCGACTTCCCCGAAGCCGAGTCCGCTTCCCGCGAAGTCCTCAGCCTCCCGCTCAATCCCTACCTGACCGAAGAAGACCAAGACCGCGTCATCGCCGCTGTCAGACAGGCTTTGGGGGTTTGAGGCATCGCCTGAAAATTCCTTTGTAAAGAAACAGTGCTGGGGACATTTCTCATCGACAAAAATTTCGTTAGGCAAATGAAGTGAGATGGCGTGAGAATATCGGCCTTGGCAAACGGCTATCAAATCGCTGAGGGCAAAGCCGAGTCTTAGGTTTCTTGCGATATTCCAATGTCAATCTCATTCGACAAAATCAAAACTCTAGAATACGATATTCGTATGAGTTCGCTCTTGGAAATTGAAGAAGCTGCCGATGTTCTTCCCATTGAGGAAAAGAAAGAACTTGTAGCTTTCCTCCTTACCCGCCTTCGCGGTGGTGGAGACGAGCTTCCGCCAGTGCGTGATATTCCGAAAGCAACCATCGACAAATGGGTTGCTGATGATGAAGAGGGTTACAGAAAATTTCTCGCAGGAGCGTGAGAATCTTTCTTGATACAAGTGTCCTTCTTGCTGCCTGCCGTTCCAAATCTGGAGCATCAAGAGCCATTCTTTATATAGCTGAAAAACAAGGCTGGAAGCTTATCGCCAGTCCATGGATTCGTAGTGAGGTTGCAAGAAATCTTTCCGAGTTTCCTTTCGAATCCACGGCGATTTGGATCACTTTGCGTTCCCGCATTTCCCTTGTCGATGATGTTGTCTCCATTCATCGAACCTTGGTTTTTCCAGCCAGCGAGGATCGACCATTTTTGATCAGGGAGCGAAATCAAGGTCGCTTGGACTGATTCAATCCCCAATCAAGAGCTTTTCTGAAAAAGGATTGGGGAAGTTTTGAGACTAAAAAAAAATCTGCTCGGGGGGGGACTCGAACCCCCATGCCTTGCGGCATGCGCCCCTCAAACGCACGTGTCTGCCATTTCACCACCCGAGCGAAGGAAGAAAGAAAGTAGCGGGTTTTCGATCGGTTGCAAGCACGAATTTCAAGGGAATGCGCTTGCTGCTTCCAGCAGGCTGAAACTACATTTGTGGCATGAAAGTATTGGTGACCGGCGGCGCCGGATTCATTGGCTCGCACGTGTGCAGGCGCCTCTTGTCCGAGGGGCACGAGGTGGCGGTGATCGATGATTTTAATGATTTCTATAATCCGGCCATCAAGCGGGCGAATGCTGTCTCGCTCGGTAGCGGAGCTCTTATTCACGAGGGCGACATAAGGGACCGCGATTTTGTGCGGCGGGTTTTGGCCGATGGGCGTTTTGATGGCATCATTCACACAGCCGCGCGCGCCGGTGTGCGGCCCTCGCTCAAGGATCCCCAGCTTTACATCGACACCAACATCACGGGCACGCACAACCTTCTGGAAGCGGCCCGGGAGCAAGGCGTGGGGAGATTTATCTTTGCATCCAGTTCGTCGGTTTATGGACTCTCCAAGACGGTTCCTTTTACCGAAGACCTTGCACTGCCTCAAACGCTCAGCCCTTATGCGGCAACGAAGCTTGCCGGCGAGCATCTCTGTGGAAACTACGCGCATCTCTACAAAATGCGGGTGGTGTGTCTACGATTCTTTACCGTTTACGGCCCGGGGCAGCGTCCAGATCTGGCTATTCACAAATTCACCGACGCGATCCACCACGGCCGCTCGATTCCGCAGTTCGGCGATGGCTCCACGCGGCGCGACTACACCTACGTCGACGACATCGTGCAGGGCGTGATGGGCGCACTGCGCTACGAGGGCCCGCATTTCGATATTTTCAATCTAGGAGAAAACCAAACGACGACCCTCTCGGAGCTGATCTCCGCGATCGAAAGCGCGCTGGGCAAAAAGGCCATCATCGAGCGCCTGCCCGAGCAGCAGGGCGACATGCCGCTCACGGCAGCGGATATTTCAAAAGCCCGCGAGCTGCTGGGCTATGATCCTCGAACGAAAATTCGGGAGGGCATTCCAAAGTTTGTGGAGTGGTATTTGAACAAATGAACGACGTCGTCGACATCGCCTCGGCGCTCATTCGCATTCCCAGCGTGAATCCCGACGGCGGCGATCCCGGCACGGATCAAACCGGCGAGGCGTCTTGTGCCTCGTGGGTGGCGGATTTTTTGCGGGGCTGTGGAGCGGAGGTTTCCTTGCGCGAGGTTTTGCCTGGACGACCCAATGTCGTCGGACGATTTCCGAGCCGCTGCGCTGCTGGTCGCCGGATTCTTTTGGCTCCGCATCTCGATACGGTGAGCGTGGCTGGCATGACGATCGACCCCTTCAGCGGCGAGGTGCGAGATGGGAAGCTGCTCGGACGCGGCGCCTCGGATACCAAAGGCACGGCGGCTGCCATGCTTTGCGCGCTGCGCGAGGCTAGGGAGATTTTGGCCGAGTCCCCCTACGAAATCTGGTTTGCCGGGCTTGTGGGCGAGGAGGCCGGACAGTTCGGAGCGAAGGCTCTGGCGGCCGAGGAGACATTTGATTTTGTGATGGCCGGTGAGCCGACATCCCTGAATGTCGTTTACACGCACAAAGGCTCCTGCTGGCTCCAACTTCGGACCCACGGGCGAGCCGTCCACGCATCCCAACCCGAGGCGGGGGAAAATGCCATTTATCAAATGATGCAGGCGATCGAGTGCTTGAGGAGTGAGGGGATTCCCAGATTGGCTGCGAGTTCGAATCTAGTTCTTGGCACATCAACGCTCAGCGTCGGAACAATCCGGGGCGGATCGAAGGTCAATATCGTTCCCGATTTTTGCGAGGCCTCGGTGGATATCCGCATCATTCCCGGCATGGATCCCGAGTTCATCTTGGATCTTTTGCGTCAGCGTGTGCCGAATATCGAAATCGACCTGAAGCGTTCGGAACCACTTTACACCGACCCCGCTCATCCGGTGATCGTTCGCCTTCAATCGCTTGGTTCCGAGTTGGTGGGGGCACCTTGGTTCTGCGATGCTGCGGTATTCGCCTCGCACGGATGCCCCTCTGTGGCCATCGGTCCGGGATCGATTGCACAAGCGCACACGGCGGATGAGTTCATAAGGGTCGCCGATCTCGAAGCCGGCGCGGATTTTTTTCTGCGTTTCTTGAAGTCACTGCAGTAGGCCCCAGCATCAGCGTTCTTGATCTCTCGCTGGCGAAATGGAAGATTCGCGACTATAAGCAAGGAATATTACAGTTGGGAAAAGGACTCTCGGGCTTCTGAAAAGCCATTCTACGCCCGCAAAATCGTGTGGGTGCCGCTGGTGGTTTTAGCTGTGGGTGTCCTGACAGCATGGATAGGCTTCGGCGTGCTCACACAGAAATACGAGGCGCGTGCAGAGGAATTCGACCTCAAGCAGGTGAGTCAGATGGAGGCGGCATCGATTCTCTACGACCGCAAGGGGCGCGAGTTCGGGAAGCTTTTCATTCAAAACCGGCAACCGGTGCCCTACGACCGCCTACCCCCGATGCTGGTGAAGGCTGTGATCGCCGCAGAGGACAACCGTTTTTACGACCACGACGGCGTGGACTACATGGGCATCTTCCGCGCGGCCATAACAAACTGGCGCAAGGGCCGCATCTCGCAGGGAGCCAGCACAGTGACCCAGCAACTCGCCCGAAATTCCTTCGAGCTTCGCGAGCGCACCTACGAGCGCAAACTGGTAGAGCTCTACCTCGCCTGGCGAATCGAAAAAAATTTCAGCAAGAAGGAGATCATGGAGCACTACCTGAACCGCGTCTATTTCGGCAGCGGGTTCTACGGTGCGGAAGCCTCCTCGCAGGGGTATTTTGGGAAAAACGCCATCGACATGACGATTGGCCAGTGCGCGGCCCTCGCCGGTCTGCTCAAGAGCCCCCAGGCTCTCTCGCCATTTAACAACCCCAAGGACTCCACCGAGTCCCGGAATTTCGTCCTCGGGCGTATGCGAGAGCTGGGATTTATTACGCGTAAGCAATACGAGGACGAGCTCAGCTCGCCGCTGGGCACCGTGCAGCGGACGAATCCCTTCAAAGTCAGTTATGCCATCGAGCTGATTCGGCAGCAGGTCATCAAGGCGCTTGGCTTCGAGCGGGCTATGAATGGTGGCTACCGCATCGATACGACATTGGACTCCGACCTGCAGCAGGCAGCGGACCGTGCAACGCGTGAGGTTTTATTAAAAGTCGAGCAACAGCCTGGCTATAGTCATCCGACATTCGACCAATATCGTGCGACCACGAAAAAAATCGAAGACGCGATCAATCGTGGCAACATGTCCGTCAAAATGCCCGAGCCGAAATACCTACAAGGAGCCGCATTGGTTGTAGAGAACACGGCGGGCGGAATCCTCGCCATCACCGGCGGACGGGATTTCAAGCACAGTGAATACAACCGCGCCCTCCAAGGAACGCGATCCGCCGGCACGGCATTTACGCCTTTTGTTTTCGCATCCGCCTACGAATCCGGCATCTTCCCCGGCGAAATCGTGCAGGACGCCTGTATCGACAACCGCTATGTGATGGTCGGCGGCGAGACCGGTCTCCTCGGTGAGTGGGGTGTTGAGATCGAGGACAACGAATACGAAGGACCCATGACCACGCGCGATGCTCTCGTGAAGGGCAAGAACGCCGCCACGGTGCGTCTCGGAATGCAAGTCGGTCTCGATGCGGTGAAAAAAACTGCTGCCGCCGCAGGCATCACTTCGCCGCTGAGGGATTACTCGAACGCCTTTCTTGGCAGCAGCGAACTCAGCCTCGACGAACTCGTGCTCGCCTACACCGTGTTTCCCAATGTTGGTCAGCGCCCCGCCGACCTCTACATCATCCAGTCGATCCGCGAACCTGAGGGCGAGATCATTTTTAAGGCCCCGCGCAAACGCTACCGCGCCATCTCGCCCGCCGCCGCCTACGAGACACATTCTGTGATGTCCGATTTTATGGAGCGAGGAGTCGGTTCGCTCGGACGAAAAAAATTCGGTCTCGGCAACTTCCCAGTCGCTGGAAAATCCGGCACCGCCTACGGATTCACCGATACCTATTTCATAGGCTACACAAACACCGTGACCTGCGGCGTGTGGGTCGGCTTCGACAAACCCACAAAAATCTACCGTGGAGCCTTCGGCAAGGATCTCGCCCTCCCGATCTGGAGCCAAATTATGAACGCCTCCGCGCAGAGCTACCCGCCTCGCGAGGTCGAGCGCCCCTCTGGTTTGAAGGAAGTCGAAATCTGCCGCTCGTCTGGGCTCCTCGCCACACCGCGATGCTCGGCGAAACCAGCCGACACGGTCATAGGCCAACGCCCCCCTGAAGCGAACACCTACAAGGAACTCGCCACCGAAAAACAAGCTCCTACAATCCCCTGCGACATCCACGGCGGCGGAGTCCGCACCTACGCGAGGGAATTCGACGAGGCAGACTGGCCACGCGCGGCAACCGCCATCGATCTCACAAAAATCCGCCCTGTTGCCGTGACCTCTCCGCCGTTGGTTGGCTTCAATGACATCTACCGCTCCGTCCGGCCCGGCGCGGAATCTGAAAACGACGAGGACATTCCCGTGGCCAAGGCGGTTCCGGTCAATACGCCACCTCCCGCCGCCGAGGGAGCTGTGCTTGCTGCTCCCGCATCTGGCGAAGTCGAAATCCGCCGAGCGGAACCTGTGAAATCCCAAACCGCTCCCATGGAACAACCCGCCATCGAGGCACCGCCGCCTGCGGCGATGGATTTTTTCTAATTCTCCGATGGTTGAACTCCGCCAAGTCAGCAAGCGCTTCGGATCACACGAGGCTCTGAAAGACGCGAGTTTTGCAATCAACACCGGCGAGTTCATGACATTCCTCGGTCCCTCCGGATGTGGCAAAACCACCTGCCTGCGACTCATCAGCGGATTCGACACGCCAAGTTCCGGCCGGATTTTTATCGATGGCAAGGATGTGACATTTGATCCCCCCTACCGGCGCGATGTGAACCAGGTTTTTCAAAATTACGCCCTCTTCCCGCATCTCACGATTTACGAAAACATCGCCTTCGGGCTGCGCATGAAACGCGTCGCTCCGGCGGATATCACACACCGCGTCCAGCGCGTCTTGGAGATGACCGCACTGGGCGATTTCGTGAACCGCAAGCCAGCCCAGCTATCCGGCGGCCAGCGCCAGCGCGTTGCCTTGGCCCGCGCGATCATCTGCGAGCCCAAAGTTCTCCTCCTCGATGAACCCCTCAGCGCCCTCGATGCCAAGCTGCGAACCCAGATGCGGGTGGAACTGAAACAACTCCAGAAAAAACTCGGCATCACCTTCATCTATGTGACCCACGACCAGGAAGAGGCTCTGACGATGAGCGACCGCGTGGCCGTAATCAATGCCGGCCGCGTCGAGCAGATCGGGACCGTGAGCGAGATTTACTACAAGCCCGCCACACGTTTTGTCGCCTCTTTCATTGGCGATACAAACATCGTCGAAGCACAAATCCTCGACTCCGACTCCGGCATGCTGCGGTGCCGTCTGAAGGGTGGACTCGAGTTACGCGTCCGCCGACAGGAATCGGATGCGTCTGCAAAACTCCTCCTCTCACTGCGCCCGGAAAAAATCCGCCTTCATCGCATCGATCCCCGAGGCGTCAATTCCTTCTCCTGCCAAGTCGCCATGGAAATCTTCAAAGGCGCCGTGGATGAACTCACCCTCACCGTTCAGGGAAATCTCCAACTCGGTGCGATTCTTGCCAACGACGGCAACGCCGAGACAGACTTCCATGAAGGAGATCAGGTTTTCGCCAGTATCCAACCAGAGGATATCCACATCGTCGCGGAGTGATTTCGCTTGCCTTGAACAGAAGGAGGTCAATTTGCAACAGCCAAGTGATCATTTCCGTTCAAATTTTTTTTTGAAAAAAAGATTTGACCACTAATTTCAATGAGATACGACATGGCACAGATAGTGCTTGAGCAGTGACAACCACCGTATCAGGCAGGTTATCTCGGGACAGCCATGAGGCGACTCCCGCGAAAAGAAACAAACAACAAACAACTAAACTAAAATGAAACTGAATAAATCGATTGTTGCTCTCACGAGCCTCGTGGCCTTTGCCGCGACGCCGCTCTTCGCGGGAACCGGTAAAACCTTCAAAGAGACCGTCGTGGTCGAAGAGGAAGAATCCTCCTGGTATAACGCTGCTCTCAGCACGGGCTATGACAGCCTCTATATGTTCCGTGGCGTAAACACCCTTCGCTCCAATGGCGGATATGGTAACAGCCTCTGGTGGACTGATGCCAACTTCACATGGAATGTTTCCGACAACGACACCCTCACCGTCGGTGGATGGCAGGCCTTTGGTTTAAGCGCAGCCAGCTATCGTGAATTCGACGCCTATCTTAACTATGTGCACAGCTTCGGAGATCTCTCGGTTGGCCTTGGATATACATTCTATTATGTCTATCCTCCTGGCGGTCAGGACTTCGCTAATGAGTTGAATGCGAAAGTTGCCTACGCCATCGATCTCGGTTTCATGACATTGACACCATCGGCGACCTACTTTTTCAACCTAGGTCCCGATAACGATACCGGTCTTCAAAATGGCTTGGTCAACACGGCCAGCAGCTATCTTGACCTTCGCGTCAATGGTAGCATTCCTGTGATCAAAGATGTTCTCTCTGTTGATCCATGGGCTGCCTTCGGTTTGAACTTCGGTTACAACTTGGACGGAGATCTTCAGCAGTTCGATGGTGCCAACAACCTCGAATTCGGTGTGGCTCTTCCTTGGAAAGTGAACAAAATCATCACCGTCTCTGGCTATGTCGCTTACAGCTATGCCTTCGAAGATCTCTATGGCATCACCCAGCCGAGCACCTTCTGGGGCGGCGGCAAAGTGGCCCTCGCGTTCTAAGATCGCCTAATAAAATCTCAACAAAAACCCCTTCCGGTTATTCCGGAAGGGGTTTTTTATTGTGCTCCTGGGAGCAACTTGGAATTGGCCGTTTCCGCGCGCTGTTTGGCGACATCCTGTGCAGACACCTTGCGAGCCTGCGGACACCAGTTGGCGAGAATGTAATTCAAAACCTCTGCTGTTTGCTCATCGGTCAAATCCGCGCGCCATGAAGGCATGATGCCCTTGTAGATTTTTCCATCGCGCTCCAACGGTCCACGCTGGCCGAGCAGTAGAAGGCGAATCAATTCCTCAGAAGGCCCAGCAAGACGCGGCGAACCCTGAAAAGGCGGGCAATTTCCCGAAATGCCTCCGCCATCGACCTGATGGCATGCCGTGCAGCGCGTCAGGTAAATATCCCGACCAGTCAGCGGTGTCGTATCGACGGTAGAATCCGGAGTCGGACCACACGCCGAGAGTGTCAGTGCGCAAAGCATCCCCGCGCCGAACTGGGCTCGAGATTTCCATCTAAGCCCAGTATCCAAGGGGTTTTGTAAAAAAATCGGCCTATCCATCTCCTCTGTGCTCTCTGTGTCCTCTGTGGTCAATCCTTCCGCTGCGGCAAACCCAGCACGCGCACCATATCGGCCGCCAGAGCCTCTGCATTCGCAAGCTGATCCATCTTATAGACCAAGCGCAGCTTTCCCTTGGGATCGATCAAGTAAGTGCTAGTCGAGTGGTCGATTAAATAATCCTCCTTGCCTTGAGGTCCTTTGGGATCCTTCCGGTAAAAGGCACCGTAAGCCCGCGCCGTGTTGCCAATCGCCTCGGGCGTTCCTGTGAGGCCGGTGAATTTTTCATCGAACATCGGCATGTATTTTTTGAGGTCGGAAATGTCGTCCCGTTCATCCACGCTCACAAAAACAACGCGCACCCGATCCCTTGCCTCCTCGGGCAGGGCACGGCGGGCGGCGGCGAGGTTGGCCAGCGAAGCCGGGCAGATGTTCGGGCAGCAAGTGAAACCAAAATTCAGCAAAACCAAACTTCCGCGCTGATCCTCTAAGCGGAAGGGTTCCCCATTCTGGTCGGTGAGTTCGAACGAATATGCGGCCCGCAGCGGTTCTAAGTTTTTTCCAAACCAAGCGGCGTCATCTTTTTTGGGAGACTCCATTCCGGCTATAATCCAAATCGCGCCACCAACCAGAACGCCGAGTGCCAGAGCGAGCCTCAATCCCTGGCGGCGGGGTTTCGGAGCAGAAGTCTCAGACATTTTTTAGCATCCGGATTTCCTCGGCAGCATCCTGCGCGTGGAACACCGATGTTCCAGCGACGAGCAAGTTGGCCCCGCTGCGAACCGCCTCAGCTGCGGTTTTGACATTGATGCCGCCATCGACCTCGATGTGGAAATCAAACGCTCCTGCCTCACGCCAAGCCGCCGCTTCGGCGACTTTGGCCAGCATCGAGGTCAGGAATGGTTGACCGCCAAAGCCGGGGTTCACAGTCATAATCAAAAGAATATCAAATTGCCCGAGAAACGGCTTCACCAACTCCACAGGCGTTGGTGGACTGACGGCCAGCCCCGCCAGAAGCCCGGCATCGCGCACGGCCGCGAGGGTTTTCGAGACATCATGGTTGGCCTCGACATGCGATGTAATCGAACTCGCGAGAGGAAGAAAACGAGGGAGATAGTGGTAGGGGTTTTCGATCATCAGGTGCACATCGAGCGGCAGGCGCGTGTGGCGCGAGGCCGCTTCCACAAAGGCCGGACCGAAGGAAATGTTGTCCACAAAATGGCCATCCATCACATCGCAGTGAATCCAATCCGCGCCAGCTTGGGTGACGCGTTCCACCTCCGCACCGAGGCGGCTGAAGTCACAAGCTAAAAGAGACGGAGCAACGATGGTTTTGCGCAGAGCCATAGAAATGACATACCTTACCACTATGGAATTTGCCAGCGACGAATACTTCATGCGCGAGGCGCTGCGCCAGGCCCGCCGTGCCTATGCCGCCGATGAGGTGCCGTGCGGCGCGATCATTGTCAGGGAAGGGGAAATTATCGCCCGCGCCTGGAACCAAGTCGAAATGCTTAAGGACGCCACAGCGCATGCCGAAATGCTCGCCATCACCCAGGCCGAGGCGGCTGTGGAGGACTGGCGCCTCAACGATTGCGACCTCTATGTGACCAAAGAACCCTGCCCCATGTGCGCCGGAGCCATTGTCCACACACGACTCCGCCGCGTCATCTTCGGCTGTCCCGACCCTCGTGGCGGCGGCGCCGGAGGGTTGGTGAACATTCTCCAAATGCCCCAACTCAACCACCGCTGCATCATCACTTCCGGAATTCTGGCCGATGAATGCGCCGGCCTGCTGCGTGATTTTTTCCGGGCGAGACGCGAGGAGGCAGGCGTTATGAAATTGACCACAGATGAAACAGAAGAAAGACCGATATGAAGAGCGCGGCTGCGGTTCCTTTTGAAACTTTTCCCGCTTTGGATGCTCTCCCTGCGATTCGGGCGGTTTTTTTGCAGCGTGTGCCGGGGTTGGATGTGAAAACCGACCGCGAAACCGCGTTGCAGCGTCTCGCCGGCATTCAACGCGAGGCTTTGAGTGAAGCGGGGTTTGCCGGGATGCCCCTTGCGAAGGCCAGCCAGATTCACAGTGCCAATGTTGTGCGCATTTCCAGCGCCGACACCTTTCCCGTTCCCGACTGTGATGCTCTCGTAACCACGGAGCGCCACCTCTGCCTCGGCGTCTATGTTGCGGATTGCGCCGCCGTTTATGTCGCCGACCGCCACGGTCGTGGCATCGGACTCGCACACTCGGGGCGCAAGGGAACGGAGCTCGGCATCGTTCCACAAACCATCGCCGCCGTCTGCGTGGCCACCGGAGCCGACCCACAAGACCTCATCGTGCAAATCTCCCCATGCATCCGCCCACCGCACTACGAAGTCGACTTCGCCGCCGAAATCCGCACCCAGGCCGCCGAAGCAGGAGTCCGTGAAATTCACGACTGCAGGAGTTGCACCGGATCCAATCTCGAAAAATACTACTCCTACCGAAAAGAAGAACGCCAAACCGGCCGCCTCCTCGCGGCGATGGCGCTGATATTACTCGCTCCACGGGTGGAGGCGTGAAGCAAGGCCGTGGCTTTGGAGGGAGTGCTTTGCGAGAGGCGTCTTGGCTTAGACTGTTACGGTTTTTTGGATTTCGAGCAGGCGGGTGATGCCTCCTCTTGCGGCGGCGACCATTTGTTCCAATTGGGCTGGGCTGAAAACATTTTCTTCGCCGCTGCCTTGGAGTTCCACGAAATCGAGTTTGTCGGTCATGACGACATTCATATCGACGCAAGCGTCGCGGTCTTCGATGTAGTCGAGATCGACGAGGACTTCGCCGTTCACGATGCCCACGCTCACGGCGGCGACTCGGTTTTTGACGGGGAGTTCCTTGATTTTTCCTTGTTGGACAAGCCATTGGCCGGCGAGTTCGACGGCGACTGATGCGCCGGTGATCGCGGCTGTGCGCGTGCCACCATCCGCCTGCAAGACATCGCAATCCACCCAAAGTGTGCGCTGGCCGAGTTTTTCCAGGTCCACGACGGCGCGAAGGGATCGGCCGATGAGGCGTTGAATCTCGGTGCCGCGTCCGTCCACGCGACCGCGCGAGGAGTCGCGTTGTTTGCGGGTGAGGGTCGAGTAGGGGAGCATGGAGTATTCGGCCGTGATCCATCCGCCGGTTTTGTTTTGTTCTTTCATCCAACGCGGCACGCTCTCTTCGATCGTGGCGGCGCAGATGACCTTGGTATTGCCGAAGGAAACAAGGACGGAGCCCTGGGCGTGAGGGGCGATGCCTTTTTCAAGGGTGACGGGTCGGATTTCGTGTGCTTGGCGGTTGTCGTGACGGCTCATAAAAAGTGGGGATTCTGATGGCAGGGAGCGGGGTCGGGCAAGGAACGATTAAAAAAACGACCGCTTGACGCTTCGAGGCGCGTTGCATACCCTGCGCGTCCAAATTTTTAGAAAGTAGGTGAATTTATGCCGGAAATAATCGTTCGAAAAGGCGAGCCCATCGATAGAGCCCTGAAGCGTTTGAAAGGGAAGATCGATGCGGAGGGCTTGATGGATGAAGTGCGTCGTTTACGCGCTTTTGAAACGCCCGTTCAGCGCACGCGTCGCAAAGCGAAAAACAACGCCAAGCGCGCCAAGTTGAAAATCCGATTTAATTTCAACCCCGTGTCCTGACGTTGGACAGGGGTCAAATTGTCATCGCCGGCTGCGGTTTCCTTGGAGAAGCCGCAGCCGGTTTCTTTTTAGAGGCGGGATGGCGCGTGCTCGGGCTGTGCGCGACGGCGGAATCCGCTGCCAGACTGGCAGGGCGGCCGTTTTCCGTCGCCGTCGTTGACATTTCCAAGCCCATGACTGCTCCGTCTGGATGGGAACATCCCGACGTGGTCGCGCACTGCGCGAGTTCGGGACGCGGCGGGGCGGATGCCTATCGAGCCGTGTATCGGGATGGCTTGGAGCACCTCCGTGACGCCTTTTCGCCGAAGCGTCTGATTTTCACCGGTAGCACGTCGGTTTACTCGCAAGTCGATGGGGGGTGGGTCAGTGAGGAATCCCCGGCCGAGCCGGATCGCGAGACCGGGAGGGTTTTGCTTGAAGCAGAAAAGATCGCGCTTGATGACGGAGGCATTGTGGCGAGATTGGCGGGAATTTATGGCCCTGGCCGCTCGGTGTTATTAAAAAAATTTCTCGATGGCTCGGCTGTTCTTGAAGCGGGAGGCAACCGCTGGATCAACCAAATCCACCGGGATGACGGCGCGCGGGCGCTGCTCCAGTTGGCGCAGAACGAAACGGCGGCCGGTATTTACAATGTGTGCGACGACACACCGACGACCCAGCGCGAGATTTACGGATGGATTGCGGATTTTTTGAATCGCCCTTTACCCCCGGAAGGCCCGGCGGACCTGAACCGCAAACGCGGGTGGACGAGTAAACGCATCAGCAACGCGCGCCTGCGGGCGCTGGGATGGAGTCCGCGCTACCCTGGCTATCGTGAGGCATTGCCGGAGCTCGCCGGTGCATAAGGATTAAGTTTCCGGCTGGGCCTGAACCTGAATAACCGGTAGCGGGAAGCGGAGGCGGAGTTCGCCGTCGATTTTGACTTCCACCGTATAAACGCCGGCCGATGGGATTTGGAGTCCACCGAAGACATGGACATTTGTGGCATGGGCATCGAGGGCGGGGAGTTGGAATTCGACCTCGCTCTCCGCGATGGGGGTGTCCTCCTCTGGTGTGAGGATGGCGGATTGTTGCGTGAACCGACCGACGCCACCGCACCAGCGGGTCCAGAGGCAGAGTTTAAAAAAGCCGAGAGGCAGAACTGGGGCGGGGATCATCCCGATGATGCCCACGAGCGTCTGCTGGCCGCTGGCCTCCTGGCGCACATCCTCGCAGAGCACGCAGGCCTGTAGATCGGGTAAAATGACTTCTGACATGTCGACAATAGACTCCTCGATGCGTGTTCATGCACGAACGAAATGAGAGGCCCGTCCCGGCGCTCGTGGAACTTTCTAAATTCTGTGCAAAGTTTGTTTCGGGGCGCAGAATGCCCTTATGCCAACCGAGTCCGAAATCCACCAACTGCGTCGTGATTACAAGCGTGAGCCGCTTGATTTGGCTTCATTCCACGACGATCCGCTGGTTCAGTTCCGCGTGTGGTTTGAGGAAGCGCGAAGCGCGGGGATTCTTGAGCCGAATGCCATGACGCTGGGCACGGCGGATAGCTCGTGCCGCGTTTCGTGCCGCACGGTTTTGCTGAAGGGCATCGACGGCGGGGGATTCGTTTTTTTCACGAACTATGGCAGCCGCAAGGCCGGACAAATTGCGAAGAATCCTCAAGCTGCGCTGCTGTTTCCTTGGATCGCGTTGGAGCGTCAGGTCGAGGTGGCTGGCCGCGTGGAGAAGATTTCCGAGGCCGAGTCGCTGGAGTATTTTCTTAGCCGCCCCTTCGGCAGCCGCATCGGAGCTTGGGTGTCCGAGCAAAGTTCCGTGATCCCCTCACGCGAGGTTCTGGTTTCAAGATTCGAGGAGCTGAAAAAGCAGTTTGCCGACGGGAATGTGCCGAAGCCCGAGGGTTGGGGTGGCTACCGTGTGGTGCCGGAGACGATCGAGTTCTGGCAGGGCGGCGCCGACCGCTTGCATGACCGTTTTCTCTACAGTCGCTCGGATGCGGGATGGAAAATATCCCGGCTGGCTCCTTGAAAGTCGAATTCAGCAGAATTAACCACAGAGGACACAGAGAGCACAGAGAATGAGTTGTTTGCACTTCGATGCGCATCCAGCGTTTTGTGCAGTCTTCAACATTCCCTAAGGCATTCCTGTGAATTCTGTCATCCTGTTTAAAAATCCATTTGCGGGTTGAAAGCCTCCGAGCCACGCGGCGGCTTTATTTTGCCGGCTTATGCTGGTCGTCGAAGTTCAGGTAGGTGTAGAGCGTGAGGCTTTTTTCGTAGTCGTCGAGCAGGCGCATGGCCTCGTTGGGCTTGAGGCGGTCGCTTTTGATCGCGGCGTCGGTTTGGGCCTTCATCTGGCGGGCGAGTTCGTTCACGTCCCACTGCGTGAGCGAGAGAACCTGACCGATGGTGCTGCCGGGGAGGACCTCTTCGACATAGTGTCCGGAGTCCTCGTCCTCATCGAGGTAGATGTGCATTTCGTTGACGCGGCCGAAGAGGTTGTGGAGGTCGCCCATGATGTCTTGATACGCGCCTGCGAGGAAGAAGCCGATGTAGTAAGGCTCGCCAGCATGCCAGCGGTGGAGCGGGAGGGTTTCTTTCACATCCTGCAGGTCGATAAATTTCGCGACTTTGCCATCCGAGTCGCAGGTGATGTCCACAAGGGTCGCGTTACGGTCCGGGCGCTCGTTGAGTCGATGGATCGGCATGACAGGGAAGAGTTGGCCGAGTGCCCAGTGGTCAAGGAGGGATTGAAAAACGGAGAAGTTGCAGAGGTATTGGTCGCCGATGGCGATTTCGATTTCGCGGACTTCCTCTGGGATGTGTTCTGCGTCGCGGAAAAGCTCCACGATATTTGCGGCTATCTGCCAATAGACGGTCTCGATGCCAGCCTTGGCGCGGAGGTCGAGGAGTCCGAGGTCGAACATCGATTGGGCGCGCTCGCGGATTTCCTGCGCGTCGTGGAGGTTCTCAAGGCGGTTTTGCGGATTGAGATTGTTACGGATTTCCAAGATGTCGGCGAGGAGTGGAATCTCTCCGACTGATGTCGCCGCTGGGGTTTCCTGGCGGCTTGATTTTTCGATGGCGCCAAAGGTTTCCACAATGAGCACCGAGTGTTGCGCAACGATCGCCCGACCACTCTCGCTGACGAGCGTGGGATGGGCGACAGACTCCGAGTCGCAGACCTCCTTCACGGTGTAAACAATGTCGCGCACATACTCGTCGAGTGAATAGTTCATCGAGCTATCGAAAGTCGTGCGGGATCCATCGTAGTCCACGCCGAGACCCCCGCCGACATCGAGATAGCCAAGTTCGTGGCCCATTTTGGAGAGCTTTGCGTAGAAGCGGGCGGCTTCGCGGACGGCGCGTTTGATGGTGCCGATGTCGGGCACTTGGGAGCCGACATGGAAATGCACGAGCTTGAGGCAGTGAGCGAGTCCGGCGGCATGGAGCATGTCGCTGGCTTCAACGAGGTCGGCGGTGGAGAGGCCGAATTTGGCATTCTCGCCGCCGCTGGTGGCCCATTTACCGGCGCCCTTCGAGAGCAGGCGGACGCGAAGCCCGATGAGGGGCTCGATTTTCATCATCTGTGAAACACGAAGGATGTGGGCGAGTTCTTCCAGCTTTTCCACGACGAGGATGACTGTCTTGCCGAGCTTGCGGCCAAGGAGGGCGTTTTGAATGAAGCTGGTGTCCTTGTAGCCGTTGCAGATCACAAGACTTTCAGGGTCCGAGTGCACGGCGAGCGCTGCGAGGAGCTCGGGCTTGCTGCCAGCTTCGATGCCGAAGTGCCAAGGTTTGCCTGCATCGATGATCTCTTCCACGACTTCGCGGAGTTGGTTCACCTTGATCGGAAAAACCCCTCGGTATGGCGCATTGTAGCCGGATTCGGAGATCGCCGTGGCGAAGGCTTTGTTGATCGTCTCCACTCGGTCGCGCAAGAGGTCGTGAAAACGAACGACGAGCGGGAAGGCCAGCTTGCGGCTTCGCGCCTCGGCGACGACATCCATGAGATCGATCGTTTCCCCGTTGCGCTTGGGATAAACGCACACATGACCGGCGTCATTGATGCCAAAGTAATCACCGCTCCAGCGGTCGATATTGTAGAGTTCGCGGGCTTCGGCGATGTCGAAGGATGAGTGGGATTCCATGGCTTAAAAATGAATGACGGCGATTAAATGAGAGGCTCAGTCTGCGATGAGGCTTTGGTCTGTTGGACGGAATGGATTCATCAAAAGAGTCGGCACACTAAGTGTCCGCAAATTTTTTTCCATTCGAATTCTGCGGTTCGCATGTTTTTTTATCTCGTGAATCTCTTCCGTGGTGACATCGGCGGCTTCGGGGATGTATTGATCGCACTCCGACCAACTAAATATGCATCGACCCAAATCCGCGGAATTCACCGAAGAGCAGGGCGTTTTTTTTCCCGAACTGGCATCCGCCGACCGCGCCCGTGCGGCAGGTGCTGTGAAGAACTTTGTCTTGGATACGAATGTTCTCCTGCACGATCCGAATTGTCTGAATCGTTTTCAAAACAACCATGTTTTCATTCCGGTGGATGTCTTGACCGAGTTGGACAATTTCAAGAATGAGCAAAGCGAACGCGGTGCGAATGCACGGCAGGCGCATAGGCTCTTGAGCGGGATTTTTGGCCATGACTCGGTGAGTGTCACGGGCGGCGCTCCGACCACTGGTGGCGGAACTGTGAGGGTGCTGGTGAACAATTTCCTCGAGAAAAGCCGTCAGTCGGCAGGCATGAAGCGGTTCGTGAAAATTTTCCCGGATCAGAACCGCATGGATCACCGGATCATTGGCGCCGCGCTGGCACTGCAGGAGCAGGAGACTGCGCCCACTTTTCTTGTCACGAAGGATATCAACATGCAGCTCCGTGCGATGGCCATCGGGCTGCCTTGTGAGGATTATCTCAACGACAAGGTGGCCGTCTCTGATGCGGAGAGTGTGGAGTTGCGTTCGATCGAGGTCGAGGCGCACGAGTTGCAGCGTTTCGGAAGCTCGGGTTCCATCGAGTTGCCCGCGTCGCGCTCTAGTGGGCTGGATTTGAACGAATATGTTCTGCTCAAGGTGTCGGATTCGAAGCACCTCCCGGCCCGGCATAACGGCCAAGGCCGCCTGTCTCGTCTGAATATTCCGCCAAATCTCCATATCCCGAAGGGCATCGAATTGCGGCCAGCCAACCCGGGGCAGCAGTGCTTTTTGGATGCATTGCTGGACCCCACGATCTCGCTGGTGACTTGTTACGGTCAGGCGGGAACTGGAAAAACGCTCCTCGCCGTCGCGGCGGGGCTTTATCTCACTGGTCGGAATGATTTCAATGGCCTCACGGTTAGCCGTCCGGTCGTGGCCATGGGGGATACGCTCGGATTTCTTCCCGGAACTCTGAATGAAAAAATGCACCCTTGGCTGCAGTCCATTTACGATGCCTGCGAGGTGCTCTTGCCGCTCCAGCCAGCCAAGCGCGGTGGAAAAAATCGTTTCGATGCGGAACGTCGTAAGGACGCGCCGCCCATGCAGCAGGCGGGGCAGCACCATCCGGTCGTGAAACCCTATGAGCAACTCATCGAGCGAGGTCTGCTCGAAATCGAGGCGCTCTGCTACATTCGCGGTCGCTCGATTCCGAACCGCTTCTTTGTGCTCGACGAGGCTCAGCAGCTCACGCCTCTCGAAGCCAAGACCGTGGTGACGCGCATGTCCCGAGGATCGAAATTGGTCATGGTGGGCGATCCCGCCCAGATCGATAATCCGTATGTGGACAGCCGCTCGAACGGACTTGTTTACACGCGCAATCGGCTTCGCGGTCAGTCGCTCACGGCGCACATCCGCTTGAGCAAGGGCGAGCGCAGTCCGCTGGCTGAAATCGGCGCGAGCAAGATGTGATGGGAGTTTTTAAAATTTCAGCGGCAGCCGTTGCGAAGAGAGTCATAATTTCACCATGGATGATCTGAAGAATCGAAATATCCACCCGGAGACGCGGCGTTTTTTAGGGCGGAGCGAGAAGGAGGATTTGCTCGGGCAGCGCGGTGCGGTGCTTTGGCTCTACGGGCTCTCAGGTTCGGGAAAATCCACGATTGCCAATGCAGTCGAGCGGGCTTTGCATGCGGAGGGGCGCTTCACGGCGATCCTGGATGGCGACAATCTGCGTGCGGGCTTGAATGCCAATCTCGGCTTCTCGGATGAGGACCGGGCGGAAAATGTCCGGCGCGTCGCCGAGACAGCCAAGCTTCTCGCGGGTTTGGGCGTGATCGTGATTGTGTCTGTCATAACTCCACGCCGGGAATTGCGGGCGGTGGCGGGACGAATCATCGGCGGGGATTTCCACGAGGTGTATGTGCGCGCAGCCTTCGAAACTTGCGCGGCGAGGGATCCCAAGGGTCTGTATGCAAAGGCCAGAGATGGCGCGATCAAGCAGTTCACTGGCAAGGACAGCGGTTTCGAGGAACCCGACAACGGGTGCCTGACTCTTGACACGGAGGCTTCTTCGGAAGAGGAATGTGCCTCGCATTTGCTCGAATATCTCCGCTCGGCCACGGCCCACGGACGCCCGCTCTGACCAGCGCGGCCGCTTTTGCAAAGCGCTCTTCAATCACACATGCCAACTTATTCTCTCGACCATTTGGACCAGATCGAAGCGGAGGCCATCTACATCCTTCGCGAGACCGCCGCGCAGTTCCAGAACCCTGCTCTGCTATTTTCTGGCGGTAAGGATTCGATCGTGATGGCCCACTTGGCCGCCAAGGCCTTCTGGCCGGCGAAAATTCCCTTTCCGCTCCTCCATGTGGACACCGGCCATAACTTCACAGAGACCATTGAATACCGCGACGCCTTTGCGGAAAAACTGGGTGCGCGTCTGGTAATCGGCTCCGTGCAGGCATCCATCGATTCCGGCCGCGTGAAAGAGGAGAAAGGCCCCTTTGCCTCCCGCAATGCTCTCCAGACCGTCACACTGCTCGATACGATCGAATCTCAAAAATTCGACGCCTGTCTCGGTGGCGGCCGCCGCGACGAGGAGAAGGCCCGCGCCAAGGAGCGCTTTTTCTCGCATCGGGACGAATTCGGCCAATGGGACCCCAAAAATCAACGCCCCGAGCTGTGGAATCTTTTCAATGGGAGATACCATACCGGTGAGCATTTCCGGGTTTTCCC
>Ga0136644_10000180_pt1 | contig 49097 bp, 41 predicted proteins | sample C_130820_EF_Meta_FD_94780 | JGI IMG/M metagenome (GOLD analysis project Ga0136644, IMG submission 94780) | Freshwater microbial communities from Lake Croche, Canada to study carbon cycling - C_130820_EF_MetaG (v2) (version 2) | ecosystem: Environmental > Aquatic > Freshwater > Lake | place...
CCAAATCTGCCCGCTTCGATCCAACGCCAACCAACGATCACAAGTCGTTGACAGGCATGGACATTGCGTCAGGAATCGCAGAAAATCCGGGAGAGCGGAAAACGGGCTCGAATGAATCCCGCCCTCTCCGCTGGTTGAAACCTCAGTCCGGGGAGATGGACCCTTGAAGATCCTGGTCACGGGCGGAGCCGGGTTCATCGGCAGCCACATCGTCGATGGTCTGCTCGCCCAAGGGCACCACGTCGCCGTCATCGACGACCTGTCGAGCGGCTCGCGCGACAATCTGCCCCCCGCCGTCGGACTTCACGTCGTGGACATCGTGGACGGGCCGGCGGTGCGCGCCGTGTTCGAGCGCGAGCGGCCCGAGGCCGTCTGCCACCAGGCAGCGCAGATGTCGGTCAGTCGGTCGGTCCGCGAGCCGCTGTTCGACGCCCGGGTGAACTGCATCGGGCTCATCAACGTGCTCGACGCCGCCGTGGCGACGGGCTGCCTGAGGTTCGTGTTCGCCTCCAGCGGTGGCGTGTTCTACGGCGACGTCACGACCCCCGCCGCTGAAACCACGCCCGCGAATCCCGTGAGCCCCTACGGCATCACGAAGTGGGTCGGCGAGCGGTATCTCGAGTTCTACGCCCGGGAGCACGGCCTGACGTCGGTCGCCCTCCGCTACTCGAACGTCTACGGCCCGCGGCAGAATCCGCACGGAGAGGCCGGCGTGGTGGCGATCTTCTGCAAGAAACTGCTGGCCGGTGAGCCGGCCACCATCAATGGCGACGGGCGCTACGTGCGCGACTACGTCTACGGCACCGACGTGGCGGCTGCGAACCTCGCCGCCCTGACGCGCGAGTTGCCCGGCGTCGCCGCGGGAACGCTCACGAGCCTCAACATCGGCACCGGCATCGGCACCGACGTGAACGAACTCGAGTCCGTCGTGCGGGCGGAGGTGGCACGCGGGCGTGGAGCCCGTGGGCAGTCCGGCCCCCTGCCGCCCCCCGTCCACGGTCCGGCGCGGCCCGGCGATCTGCGGTCGAATCTGGTCTCCGCCGAGCGTGCCGCGCGGGTGCTCGGCTGGCGGCCGACGGTGGCGTTCGCCGATGGCGTCGCCCGCACCGTGGAGTGGTTCGCCGAGCGTGCGGCCGTCACTCGCTAGCCGCGATGCCCGCGGCCGCGCCGGTGCAGATCCGGCGCATCAGCGCGGGCGATGCGAGGTAGTGCGAAAAGCCGTGGGTGCGGCCGACGACGTTCGCTGCATCCACGCTCGAGAACGGCACGCCGGCGGGCAGCCAGGAGCGGGGCATTCCCACGTAGCCCAGCGCCTCCGTGCGGTGGGACCGTTCGAGCAGCCGGAAGAATCGCAGCGCGTCATCGGTCGAGTTCGTCAGCAGCGTCAGCCGGTCGATGTGTTCGACGGCGTCGCGGTAGGGGCCGCCGGGGGCGAGGGCGTCGCAGCGGACCGCCGGCGCGATGAACACGACGTTCACCGGCGCCTCGCGGTCCCGCCACCCGCCGCTATGGACCCCGCCCGGGCGATCGGACCGCGACAGGTCCTGAAACGCCTCGAGCGTGATGATCGCCCCGAAGCTGTATCCGACGATGGCCAATGGCCGGCCCGGCTCGAACTGCCCGAGCAGCCACGCCAGATAGTGCCCCTCGAGAAAAGCCCGCTCGTACTTCGCCCTGCCGTCCCTGAGGAGAATGCCCTGCTGCTCGCTCGGCCAGGAATAGACGATCGTTCGGACGCCGGAGCCGCCGCAGAGCGCGGTTCGCCGCGCGAGCTCGAGCCCCTGCTGCATGGCCGAGGCGTGCTCGTAGCGGTTGCCATGAATGAACACCATCACGGGTCGGGTGGAGTCGTCGAACAGGTCTGCGGGATTCGCCCGCTCCCAGACGGCACCATCGGCCCGCAGCCGCTGGACGCCGAAGTTCACCTGGTCCGGCATGCGGCAGACACCTGGCAACCCGCGCGTGCTCACCACCCACACGTCGGGCGTCGCGACCTCACACCGCAGCGACGGTGCCGTCTCCCCGGCGGCCGTGCCGCGTGCGGCGCCGGCGAGCATCCCGCCCAACGTCACCAAGGCGATGGCGAGAGGCCGGACACGGGGGCGGAATCGGGCGACATCCATGACGACTGCGGGGGCGAATGGGCGGCTGGCGAGGCCCGCCGTTCCGTGGCGGAGACCCTTCCGGGAACCCTACCACGCAAAAACGCGACGGGAGGCGGCGCACGGCGCCGAATCGTGGGCTACGGTTGAGAGGCGTCGCCGCGGGCGACGCCGCCCGTCCCCTGGTCGTGCCCCGACCGCCGCCCGCGGTGGAGGATCCAAATCATGTCCCGTTCCCTGTGCCTGGTGCTCGTGCTCGGAAGTCTCGCGGCCGCCCCGGGCTGCAGCAGCTGCTTCGGCGGTGCGAATTCCTGCCGTCGCCCGTCGTTCATGGAGTTCCGCTCGCCCTGCTCGTCGCGGAACCCCGTGGCCGCTCCGATGGCTCCGATGATGGCTCCGCCGTGCGGCGCCCCGGCCTGCGGTCCGACCTGCGACCCGTGCCAGTCGGCCGCCCCCTGCTGCGAGGAAGGCTCGGTCATTTCGTCGCCGGGCTCGGCCCCGGTCGTGCACGAGCCGGGCACGTTCAGCTGATTTCGGACCCGCCCCTCCGGTGATGCGCCGCTCCTGCCGGCCACGCGTCGGGCAAGCGGCACGTCGTGTGTCCGCTCCCGATTCGAGCGGCTCGTCACCGGGTGGGCGGGCCCTATAATCGCGGCTTCGGTCCCCTCCGGGACCCCACGGAGCCGCCATGTTCGAATCGCTGTCCAGCTCGCTCTCCACCGCGCTCAACGCATTTCGCGGCCGCGGCCGCCTCACCGAGGCGAACATGCGGGAGGGGCTGGCAGGCGTGCGCACCGCGCTCCTCGAGGCGGACGTCGCCTACGACGTCGCCGACCGGTTCCTCGAGCGTGTCGCCACGGATGCACTCGGGGAGCGGGTTCTCGAGTCGCTCGATCCCGCCCAGCAGCTCGTGGGCATCGTGCACCACGAGCTCGTGAACCTGATGGGCCCGGTGGACCACTCGCTCCACCTCGAGGCGGGCCGGACCACGATCCTGATGCTGTGCGGCCTGCAGGGCTCCGGCAAGACCACCTCCTCCGCGAAGCTCGCCAAGAAGATCCTGTCGCAGGGCCGCGGCGTGATGCTCGTCGCCGCCGATCTCCAGAGACCCGCCGCCATCGAGCAGCTCGCCATCCTCGGACGGCAGCTCGGCGTGCCGGTGCACCTGCCGGAGGGCGCCGCGGATCCCGTCGCCGTCTGCCAGGCAGGCGTGGCCCGGGCGCGGAAGGAGGGGATCTCGACCGTCATCCTCGACACCGCCGGCCGCCTCTCGATCGACGAGGCGCTGATGCAGGAACTCGCCCGCATCGACCGGACGGTCGGTCCCGATCAGGTCTACCTCGTCGTGGACGCGATGACCGGCCAGGATGCCGTCCGCAGCGCGAAGGCCTTCAACGACGCCCTCGAACTCGACGGCGTGATCATGACGAAACTCGACGGCGACGCCCGCGGCGGTGCCGCACTCTCCGTCAAGGACGTGACCGGCGTGCCGATCAAGTTCGTCGGCACGGGCGAGCAGATCGAGGCCCTCGAGGACTTTCATCCCGAGCGCATGGCAGGCCGCATCCTCGGCATGGGCGACGTGGTCTCGCTCGTCGAGGAGGCGCAGCGAAAGTTCGATCAGGAGGAGGTGCGAAAGCAGGAGGAGCGACTCAAGGCGGGCGAGTTCACGCTCGACGACTTCAAGAAGATGCTTCAGCAGACGCGTCGACTGGGCCCGATGAGCAGGGTGCTCGGCATGATTCCGGGCATGGGCGGGCTGCAGGAGATGCTCGCGGGCGCCGACCTCGACCAGGACATGAACCGCCTGTTCGGCATCATCGACTCGATGACTCCCGACGAGCGCCGCAACCCGTCGCGGGTCATCGACCAGTCGCGTCGGCGTCGCATCGCCGCCGGCGCGGGCGTGCCGGCGGCCGAGGTGAGCGACCTCGTGAAGCAGTTCGACGGCATGGCGGCGATGATGAAGGGCATGGCGGGGCTCGGCGTGCGCGACCGCATGCGCGAGGTGCAGAAACTCCAGGCCGGGCTCGCGAACCCCGCCGCCCGCCTCGCCCGGCCCAAGGGCGACACCGGAAAGCGGCTCACGGCCGACGAGCGCCGCAAACTGAAGCGGCAGCGTGAGAAGGACGCCCGCCGCAAGAAGCGGGGTTCGCGGTAGACCCGCTCCCGGCCCGCTCTTTCCGCCCGCCCCGAGTCCCCATTCACACCGGCGAAATACCCGGAAAAAGCCGGTCCGATGGTCGGGGCTTGGGTTTGGACGGCCGCGCGGTACGTTAAAGGGCTCGTCAGTTCCCCCGTGAGGAGTTGCAGACCGTGGCAGTGGCGATTCGGATGAAGCGGATGGGCCGGAAGAACCGGGCGTATTACAGGATCTGCGCGACCGACAAGCGCAGTCCGCGGGACGGCCGCGAGATCGAAGTGCTCGGCACCTACGATCCCGCCGTTCCCGACACCGACGCCCGGTGCACGCTCGACGCGCAGCGGCTGCAGTACTGGCTCTCGGTCGGTGCCCAGCCCAGCCCCACGGTCCGCGTCCTGATCAAGAAGTACGGACCCGCCGGCACCCGGCTGAAGGAGATGGAAACAGCCCGCGCCAAACTGGCCCTGCCCCGCGTCATCCCCGACCCGGGTCCGCCGGCGTTCGTTCCCGAGGTGAAGACCGAGCCGGCGGCCGAGGCTGCCGCGCCGGAGAACACCTCGGCCGAGGCAGCCGAGACCGTCCCGGTCGAACAGTCCGCTGAATCGACCGCACCGGCTGGCGACCCGCCCGCGGGCGCGGAGTCGACCGGCGGCTAGCACCAGGCTTCAACGGGGTTGCACTTCTTCCGACGGGTCCACAGTTTGACGGCGATCAACCGCACCGCGACGGCGGGACGGACAACGGGCCGTGGCAGTTTCCGATGCGCATCGACATCCTCACGCTGTTTCCGGAGATGTTCGCGAGCTTCCTCGACGGAAGCCTGCTGGGCGCCGCCCGCGCCGCAGGACTCGTGGACGTGCGGGTGACCAACATCCGCGACTTCGCCGAGGGCGTGCACCGGCAGGTCGATGACCGGCCCTTCGGCGGTGGACCGGGCATGCTCTTGATGGCCGCCCCCGTCGTGGAGTGCGTCGAGAGCGTGCAGCGCGAGGCCCCGGCTCCCGGTCATCTCGTGATGCTGACGCCCGGCGGACGCCGGCTCGATCAGGCCGTCGTCGAGGAACTCGCCCGACACGACCGACTGGTGCTGGTCTGCGGACGCTACGAGGGCTTCGACGACCGGATCCGTCAGACGCTCGAGCCCGACGAGATCTCCGTGGGCGACTTCGTCCTCTCCGGGGGAGAGGTGGCCGCGATGCTCGTTGTCGAGGCCGTCACCAGGCTGCTGCCCGGCGTGCTCGGCGATGCCGAGAGCGCGCGGCAGGATTCGTTCGCCGGAAGCGACCGGCTGGTGGAGGGACCACAATACACACGGCCGCGGGAGTTCCGCGGCCTGCGCGTGCCCGACGTGCTGCTGTCGGGCGATCATCGCCGGATCGCCGAATGGCGGCAGGAACAGGCCGTCGCCGCGACCTGCCGGCGAAACCTTGCGACTCAATCCCAAAGGAGCGTGCCGTGACCCAGAAGATTCTCGCCCAGGTCGAGGCCTCGAGCCTCAAGCCCGATTCCGCCCGGTTCGCCATCGGCGACACCGTGGACGTGCACACGCGAATCCTCGAGGGTGAAAAGGAGCGGATCCAGATCTTCAACGGGGTGGTGATCGCCCGGAGCGGGTCGGGAAGCCGAGAGATGTTCACCGTGCGTCGGATCGTGGCAGGCGAGGGCGTGGAGCGCAAGTTCCCCCTGCACTCGCCGAAGATCGCCAAGATCGAGGTCAAGCGGTCGGGCGTGGCACGGCGGGCGAAGCTCTATTATCTCCGCGACCGCGTCGGCAAAGCCGTCAGGCTCCGCGAGAAGCGCGAGGAGCAGGTCGAGTCCGCCACGCCCGCGAAGAAGCCCGCCCGGAAGCCGGCCGGCGCGAAGTCCTGACGGCGATCCGCCTCCCGATCCGTGTGATGCGACCGTCTCGAGACACGCTGGGGCGACGCGGCGAGGCCGAGGCGGCGACGTATCTGCGCGGGATCGGCTACCGGATCGTCGCCACGCGGGAACGCGTGCTGCGGGGCGACATCGATCTCGTGGCCCTCGACGGCCGCACGGTCGTATTCGTCGAGGTGCGGTCACGGACCGACACGACGCATGGCCACCCGGCCGAGACGGTCGGCTACCACAAGCAGCGACGCATCGCGCAGCTGGCGGCCGCCTACATCCGCAGGCATCGACTCGAGGACTGTGCCGCACGCATCGACGTCGTGACGGTGGTGTTCGACGGACCCGGGGGACATCCTCAGGTCGAGCACTTTCAAAACGCGTTCGAGAGTTCCTGAAGTTCGTCTGCTTCTTCGAACACCCGGAACGTCCCCCGCGGCAGCCGCCGGGCGAGCCGCTCCAGCCGGGCCCGGAGTTTCTCCCGCGAGGCCCGGCCGGATACCGACCGGATCGCGATCCCCGCGACCTGCTCGCCGCGCCGCTTCGCGACGGCGGCGTACAGTTCCGGATCGCGCTCCCCGGAGTCGCCGACGAGCAGGAAGCGGCGGCCGGAAAACTCTCCCATGATCCGCTCGATCACGCGCCGCTTCGACCGCTTTCGCGACGGCAGCCGGCCGAGGGGCGTCGAATCCTTGAGCCGGAAGAGCTTGAGGTGCAGCGAACCGGCCGGCAGACCGACGTCGGTCAGGAACGCATCGAGGCAATCGACCAACTGCCAGGGGCTCGCCGAGACGTAATGGAACGCCGTACCGGACGCCTGCCAGGCCCGGTACAGGTCGGCCATGCCAGGCACGGCCCGGAAGTCGCGGACGAACGTGTTCGCCAGCAGTTCCCGGCGGTTGGCGACGTTCGTCTCCTTGACGGTGTCGTCGATGTCGGAAATCACCGACAGCCCGCACGCGTCGACGAGTTGGACGCGGCCGCCCCGCCCCAGGACCGTCTCCCGTTCCTCGTCATCGACGAGGCCGTCGTAGGCGATCCAGCGGCCGTCGCGGGCCGAGCGGTCGGCGGCGGCCGCCACCTGCTCGTCGTCGAGATCGATTTCCGCCTGAAAGTGCCCGCTGCGGTCGGTCTGCCCGGCCGGGTAGGTCCGGCCTCCGATCACGATCCGCACCGGTCGGCCCGCGACCCGCTGGAACAGGAAAGCGTCGGCGCGGCGCTGAAAAACGGGGGACGCGACCTGGTTCTCGTCGAGATCGAGCAGTCGCTTGAGCACGGCGACGGCCATCGTCCGGCGACGGCTGCGCTGGGGGAGAGGCCGGGTCACCATCCCGGCCACTGCGGCCCGCCACCGGCCTTGGCCGGGCAACCGCCGCGCGTACGTCGGAAAAAAGACGATCATGGAGCGGTGCAGGAGCGGGAAGAAGCGAAGTGCCGCGGGTGCTTGCACGGCCACGCCGCCGCATTCTACAACTGCGACGCGGCGAGCCGGAACTTCTCCGGGCCGTTCACGTCTTGGAGATCAGCATGGGTGTCAAGAAGACCGGCAAGGGCAGGCGCAAACTCGGCCAGAAAAAGCGCCGGATGCGGGCCCGGATTCGCCACCGCAAGGGCTAAGCGGCACGATCCGCACAGTTTTCCAACGGGTGCTCTCCCGCGGCACGGCAGCCGGCCATTTTTTCTTGCCGCAGCTCCGACGTGGGGTAGGGTTGCGAGGCGTCGCGGTGAGCGATGCGACGCCGTCCACCAGCCGTTCCCGACGGCCTTTCGACGGAGTGCCATGCGATGCGGATCAACGACCTCGGCCGGAGCCTGCTCCTCGGTGGCGCGATGTTCGCGTCCCTGACCTCCGGCGGCTGCAAGACCCTGAACGAACGCTACATCGCGCTCGAGGTCTGGAAGTACGAGAAGTGCTTCGGCCACTATCCGCCCGGCTTCACGCCCCCCGGGGCGACCGTGACTCCCGCGGCCGCCGCACCGGCGATGCGACCCTGCGGCCAGCCCTCCGATTGCTGCCAGTCGGCGCCGATGGCGTCGGGCGGCATGGCGGGTGGCTGCAACGACTGCCAGGGGGCGATCGTGGAGGGGGGCATGCCTTCCGGCGGCGTGGGCGCCCCGGCTCTTCCCGCTGGCCCGGGCGGCTCGCCGGGCCCGATGCCGACCGGCGCCGTGTCGGCGGGCAAGCCCGTCGTGATCTCCGACGAGGTCGTGCTCCCGTAGAGGCCGGCCACGACCCGTCGCACCGCCGGCACGTGCCGACCGACGGCTATGCCAACGTCTCGTCGGCACCCGGGAAGCGGCGCTCCTCGACGTCGCGCTTCCAGCGGTCCACGGCGTCGGCGATCGACGTCTTCACGTCCGTGTAGCCGCGCACGAACTTCGGCACGCGGTCGAGCGACAGGCCGACGAGATCGTGGTACACGAGCACCTGGCCGTCGCAGTGCGGACCGGCGCCGATCCCGATCGTGGGCACGGCGAGCGATCGGGTGATCGTGCGTGCGGCCTCCGCGGGAATGCACTCGAGCACCACGGCACAGGCGCCCGCCTCGGCTGCGGCACAGGCGTCGTCGAGCAGGTGATCGACGTCGCGCTGCACGCGATATCCGCCGAGCTGGTGCACCGCCTGGGGGCGCAGGCCGACGTGGCCTACGACGGGGATGCCGGCCCCGACGATCGCCGCGATCACGTCGGCCTGTCCGGCCGTGCCCTCGAGCTTCACGGCCTGGCAGCCCGTCTCCTTGAGGATCCTGGCACACGACTCCACGGCCGTGCGGGATCCGAGGTGCTGGAGGGGGAAGGGCAGATCGACGACCACGAGCGCACGCCTGACGGCCCGTCCCACGATCTCGCCGTGGTAGATCATCTGGTCGAGCGTGGCGGGGAGCGTCGAATCGCGACCGGCGACGACCATGGCCACGCTGTCACCGACGAGCACGCAATCGACGCCGGCCGCATCGACGAGGCGGGCGCTCGACCAGTCGTAGGCGGTCAGCATGGTGAGCGGCCTGCCGTCGCGCTTGGCGGCCGCGAGATCGCGGATCGTGATGCGGCGTTCGGGGCTGGGCCGTTCACTGGTGGCCATGAAAGACGGAGACCGGGGTTGGGGGGCGACCTGAGCCGCACGGTATAGTTTGGAGTCGGGCGTCGCCGCGGGCTGCGTCGGCCTCAAGTCTGATCCGGAACGGCGGGAAACTCCAGATGCGGCAGTGTGAGGCCTCGAAATCATTCCGGACACGGTGGCAGCGCTGGCGGGTGATCCGGCTGACCACGACCATCGGCCTCGCGGCCGTGGTGGCGGTCGTGGGTCCGGCAGAGCTTCGCGGGCAGCAGCCCGGCGCGGCCGGCCAGGTGAAGACGCTCGAACGGGAGGAGCGGATCGGACAGCTCGTCGAGGCCGGCCCCGGGCGACTGCAGCTGCGCCTGCCCAAGGGGGGAGAACTGTGGCAGGCGATCCCCGCCCCGAACGCGACGATCGAGGTGACCGGCAGGGCGAGTCGCGAGATGCTCCAGCCCAAGCAGTTCGTCAACTGCGCCGTCACGCTCGACGCGTTGGGCAAGGTCACCGAGCCGGTGCTCCAACTCGCGTTCACCGACGGCGGGACGCCGGGCGTCATGGCGGGCGGGCTGGGAGTCGCCGACCCCAAGGCCAAACGGGTCGCCGGCAAGCGTCCGGAAGGGAGTTACCTCCTCGCCGGCACGATCCAGCGGGTCGAAGGCGACGTGGTCACGGTCGCCGCCGGCCGCGAGAGATTCGACGTCACGGTGCCCCCGGAGGCGGAACTGGTCGTGCGATCGGCGAACGTCGGGCTGGCCGCTCCGGGTGACGACGTGGAGGTGGAGGGGCAGTACTACCAGAAGGGCCAGTTGATCCTGACCAGCCTGAAGGTCACGCTCGCCAAACCGGTGTCGCCGCCACCTGCGAAAAACAAGCCGCGCCGGCCCAACGCCGTGGGCCAGTGACGGCCAGTGACTCGGCGAACGGTTGCCGCCGAGGTCTCTCGACCCTGCCTCGTCGAGCCGAGCCCCTCAGCCCAGGCCTTTGAGGAAGTCGCCCAGTTCTTCGTCACCCGAGTCGATGGATTGCTCCGCTGCATCATCGGTCGCCGCGATCCGCGGCGGCTCGTCGGCCGTCACGGCCCGCTCGGCGGTGAGAAAGTCGGGGGCCTCGACGGGCTGTTCCACCGCAGGTGCCGGCTCTTCGGGGACATGCTCCACCTCGAACGGCTCCGCGGTGGCGGCAGGCGCCAGGCCCACCGTCCTGTCCTCGTCCACGATGGCCGGGGCGATGGCTCCGGCGGAGGCGGACTCGAACTCGATCCGGAACTCGAGGCTCCCCACCCGCACGAGCGCGCCCGATTCGAGCGGATGCTTCACGCTGGTGTCGATGAGTTCGCCGTTGAGAAACGTGCCGTTGGTCGATCCGAGGTCGCGCAGATGGACGCGGCCGTCCTGCTCGAACAACTCGCAGTGCTTTCGGCTGACGCGGTCCTGCTGGATGCGGAACTTCGCCTCCTCGCTGCGCCCGATGACGATCGGCAGGCGGACGCAGAATGTCTGCCGCTTCGACTCCGGTCTGACGACCACCAATCGCACGTTCACCGGGGAGTCTCCTCCGTCGGGGGCTTGCGTTCCTGGAGCCGAGTTTAGCCGGCGCCCGACACGTTCCAACGGTCCGCTCCAAATTGCTCAAAAACCGCGGCTTGCCCAGAGGGTGACCTTGCGGCCCCCCCATGAGCCCCATAGAATCGCGAGGTTCCGTGGCGGCGGCGACGTCGGGCACGGCCGTTCGCGGGTGTAGCTCAGTTGGTAGAGCACCACGTTGCCAACGTGGTTGTCGTGGGTTCGAATCCCATCACCCGCTTCCTTTTCTCATGCCCGCCGTGACTCCGCCGTCCGTTTCCCCCGCCTCCGGCGTCCTCGTTTGACGCCGCCTCCGAGCCACCGTTGTTTCCATCGGGAATGAATCATGTCTGACTCCGCCACCGCGATCGCCCCCACCCCGGCCGGTGATGAGGCCGCTTCCGAGCCGCTCAAGCTCGCCGTGGTCGTCGAGAACGTCTCGACCTGTCAGCGGCGTGTGAAGGTGACGATCCCCCGCGAGGACATCGACCGTCACTTCGACGAGGCCGTGGCCGAACTGATGCCCACCGCCCTCCTGCCGGGGTTTCGGCCGGGACGCGCCCCGCGGCGGCTGGTGAGCAGTCGCTTCAAGGCCGAACTGGGGGAGCAGATCCGTTCCCGGCTGCTCGCCGCCGCCATGACCCAGGCCACCGAACAGCAGAAGCTTTCGCCGATCAGCGAACCCGACCTCGACGTGGCGGCAGTCGTCCTGCCCGACGAGGGCCCGATGACGTTCGAGTTTTCGATCGAGGTGCGTCCCGAGTTCGAGCTTCCCAAGTGGAAGGGCCTGTCGATCAACCGTCCCACCCGGGAGATCGGCGACGCCGACGTGGACGAGGCGCTGGGCACCATCCTCCGCGAGCGGAGCCGGCTCGTGCCCCACGAAGGACCGCCGGCCGTCGGCGACCTCGTCGTCGCGAACCTGCGATTCCTCGACGGCGACACGCTCCTCTCGGAAGCCCACGAACTCGAGATCATGGTGCGGCCGAATCTTTCGTTCGCCGACGGCTCGCTGGCCGGGTTCGACGCCCTGGTGAAGAAGGCCCGGGCCGGCTCGAGGGTGACGGCCGACGTGACCGTTTCGGACGAGGCGGCCGTCGAGTCGCTGCGGGGCAAGACCGTGACGCTCGAACTCGACGTGCTGGAGGTCAAGAAGCTCGAACTGCCCGAACTGTCCGCCACCCTGCTCGAAGAGCTCGGCGGCTTCGACTCCGCCGACGCGCTCCGCGACGCGGTGAGAAAACAGCTCGAGGGCCAGCTCGAATGGCACCGTCGGCGGCAGGTGCGGCAGCAGGTGGCCAGCGCCCTCACCGCCTCGGCTTCCTGGGACCTCCCACCAGAGTTGCTCAAGCGGCAAAGCCTGCGCGAACTCGAGCGGTCGATCCTGGAACTGCGCCGCAGCGGGTTCGACGACGACTCGATCCGCCGTCACGTCAACGAGCTGCGACAGTCGGTCCTGGCGAGCACCGCCCGGGCCCTCAAGGAACACTTCATCCTCGAGAAGATCGCCGAGGCCGAGGGGGTGTCCGACACGGGCGCCGACTACGACGAGGAGATCAGGGCCATCGCGGCCCAGTCGGGCGAGTCTCCTCGCCGGGTGCGGGCGAGCCTGGAAAAACGCGGGCTCATGGACGTGCTGCGCAACCAGATCATCGAGCGGAAGACGCTCGGACTGATCGAGCAGGCCGCCTCGTTCAAGGACACACCTTTCGAGTTTCCCCGCCCCGACGTCGATGCCGTGGATCATGCCGTGTGCGGCGTCGTGATCGGCGAGGAGGAGATTCCGACCGCACAGCACGCCGAGTCCGCCGACGCCCGGCCCGGCGCCCGCCGCTAGGGCGGATCGTCATCCCCGCGAGATCACCCATGCAGAAGCCCCGGTTCGTTCCCGCCGCGTCGAGCGCCCACCGCGATTACCAGCGGCAGCGGCAGATGACGCTCGGCGACCTGCTCCTGGAAAACCGCATCATCCTGCTCCAAGGGGAGATCTACGACGGCAACGCCAACGAACTCGTGATGAAGCTGCTCTACCTGCAGAGCGAGAACCGGCGGAAGGACATCCACTTCTACATCAACTCGCCCGGTGGCAGCGTGACCGCGACGATGGCGATCTACGACACCATGCAGATCCTCTCGTGCCCCGTCGCCACCTACTGCGTCGGCCTGGCGGCGAGCGGCGGAGCGGTTCTGCTCGCGGGCGGCGCCAAGGGGAAGCGGTTCGTCCTGCCGCACGCCAAGGTGATGATCCACCAGCCCTACGGCCAGGTCGGCGGGCAGGTGAGCGACATCGAGATCCAGGCCGACGAGATCATCAAGACGCGGGCCGTGCTCAACGAGATCCTGGCCCACCACACCGGACAGCCGCTGGAGCGGATCGCCCGCGACACCGACCGCGACCGCTACCTCACGGCCACCGAGGCCAGGGAATACGGCCTCGTGGACGAGATTCTCTCCAAGCCCCCCGTCGTCGCGGAAGAGACCGAGAAGGACTGACGCCATGCCGCTGATTCCCTTTGTCATCGAGAAGAGCGGCCGCGAAGAGCGGGCGATGGACATCTACAGCCGCCTGCTCAAGGACCGGATCGTGTTTCTCGGCTCGCAGGTCAACGACGAGGTCGCCAACGCGATCGTGGCCCAGATGCTGTTCCTGCAGTCCGACGACCCCAAGGCCGACATCCACCTCTACATCAACTCCCCGGGCGGCAGCGTCACGGCCGGGCTCGCCATCTACGACACGATGCAGTTCGTCACCTGCGACGTGGCGACCTACTGCATCGGCCAGGCCGCCTCGATGGGCGCCGTGCTGCTCACGGCGGGCGCGAAAGGAAAGCGACGGGCACTGCCGAACGCCCGGATCATGATCCACCAGCCGCTCGCCGGCATGGAGGGGACGGCCGAGGAGATCATGATCCACGCCAAGGAATTCAAGAACATCAAGCACAAGCTCAACACGATCCTGCTCCGGCACACCGGCCACCCGCTGGAGAAGATCGAGCAGGACACCGACCGTGACCGCTTCATGTCGGCGCAGGAGGCGCTCGACTACCGGCTGATCGACGAGGTGATCGAGCACATGCCGACCGCGCCGCGCACCGCGCAGGCCGGCGGCTGATCGACGCCTGAACTTTCGACTGTCTGACGCGCAGGAGGCGCCTCATGAACAGACTCGCATGGATCGCGATCCTCGGCGTGGCCGTCGCCCCGGGCTGCAAGACCGACATCAGCCAGCAGCTGCTCGAGCGAGAGCTGCGAATGCAGGAAGACCAGATCTACCTGCTCCAGGACCAGGTCCAGGACAAGTGCGCCAGGCTCGAGCGGGTGGCGGCGGAGAACCGCAGTCTCAAGAAGCAGCTCGGCATCGTCGATCCCGACGCCTCGCTCCCCGGCCGCATCGACGTGCCCGCCGCCGTGGCCGCACCGGGCCGCGGCCCGACACCGGCCGCCCCGCCAGCGCTCGCGCCGCCCGCCGTCACCGCGCCTGCGGTCCTGCCCCCGGCGATCACGATCCCGGAGCCCGCCGCGGGCCCGCCGGGTGGGTCGGAGCCGGCCGCCGAGGGTCCGCGGTTCGGGCCGCGGTTCGGCCCGCCGCCCGGCAGCGCCGCCCCGCCCGCCACCATCGCCCCCCCCGCGCTCGACGGCGTGCCGCCCCTGCCGGCCGGGGCCGATGCCCGCGGCAGCGCCGCCGCGCCCGCGATCAAGCGGCTCTCGCACGAGGAGAGTCTCTCGGCCGAGGGCCGGATCACGCACCTGGTGGTCAATCCGTCCCGGTCCAACTGCTTCGACGGCGACGGCGACGGCACCAGCGACGGCCTGGCGATCGTCTTCGAGCCACGCGACGCCGACGACCGTCTCGTGACGGCCGGCGGCGACGTGGTGATCACGGTCTGCGACCCGGCACTGCCCGGTGGTTCCGAGGGGGCACCGCTCGCGACGTGGCAGATCCCTGCGGCCGAGTCGCTCTCCCACTTTCGGCGCACATCGCGGGCCCGGGGGATGCACTTCACGCTGCCCTGGCAGGGCCGCACGCCGTCCGGCTACCACGTCCGCGTGCTCGTGAAGCTCACCACGTTCGACGGCCAGTCATTCGAGGCCGACGCGACGGTTCCCACGAAGTAGGACCGGTCAGGCTGCCGTCACCACGCCCGCGGTCCTGCGCCTAGAGGCCGCGGTCCTCGAGGAAGTTGAGCAGGTCGGCGACGCGGTTGGAGTAGCCCCACTCGTTGTCGTACCAGCTCACGACCTTCACGAAGTTCCCGAGGCCGATCGTGTCCACGGCCGAGAAGATCGAACTGTGCGGGTCCCCCTTCAGGTCGGTGGAGACGAGTTCCTTCTCCGTGTAGCGGAGGATGCCCTTGAGCGGCCCCTCGGCCGCCTTCTTCATGGCGGCGTTGATGTCGGCCGGAGACGCGTCCTTCAGCAACAGCGCGGTGAAATCCACCACGCTCACCGTCGGGACCGGCACACGGAACGCCATCCCGGTGAACTTGCCCTGGAGGGCCGGAATGACGAGGCCGACGGCCTTCGCGGCCCCGGTGCTCGAGGGCACGATGTTCATCGCCGCGGCCCGCGCGTCGCGCAGATCCTTGGCGGCGGTGTCCACCGTCTTCTGGGAGTTGGTGTAGGCGTGCACGGTCGTGAGCAGGCCGCGGTCGATCCCCCAGGTCTCGTGAAGCACCTTCGCCACCGGCGCGAGGCCGTTGGTGGTGCACGAAGCGTTCGAGATCACATGGTGCTTCTTCGGGTCGTACATGTCGTTGTTGACGCCGAGCACGAGCGTGAGGTCCTCGTTCTTGGCCGGCGCCGAGATCACGACCTTCTTCACGCTGTCGCGCTTGTGGGCCACGGCCTTCGTGGCGTCGGTGAAGAAGCCGGTGCTCTCGACGACGATCTGCACGTCCTGCGAGCCCCACGGGATCGCCCCGGGATCCTTCTCGGCGAAGACGTGGATTTTCTTGCCGTCGACGATGAGGTCGTTCCCTTCGTACGCCACCGTGCCCTTGAAGGGGCCGTAGTTCGAGTCGAACTCGAGCAGGTGGGCGTTGGTCTTGGCGTCGGTGAGGTCATTGAGCGCGACCACCTGCACGTCGCCGTTGAGGCCGAACTTCTCGTAGATGGCGCGGAAGGTGAGGCGGCCGATGCGGCCGAATCCGTTGATGCCGACGCGAATGGACACGTGAGGGGCTCCTCCGATGGATGGGCGGGCGGGACCTGGTGGGCGGCGGAATATACACCGTCGCGCGCCGCGGCCTCAATCGGCCGCGGATTCGCGGCCATTTTTTGACAGGCCGCGGCTCCCGTCGCTTACATTTCAAGCATGTCGAACCTGGTCATCGAGCTGCGCGGCGTGCGGAAGGCGTTCGTGTCGCCCGGCGGCGAGATCGTGCCCGTGCTCGACGTGGACGGCTTCGCGCTCGAGGCGGCCGAGCAGTGCGCCCTCGAGGGACAGAGCGGCTCCGGGAAATCGACGCTCTTGAACGTGATCTCCGGCATCATGCGGCCCGACGCCGGAAGCGTGTTCGTGGGCGGCCGCGACATCGCCCGGTTCGACGAGGCGAGCCGCGACCGGGTGCGGGCCGACACGCTCGGCCTCGTGTTCCAGCAGTTCAATCTGCTGCCGGGGTTCACCGCCCTCGAGAACGTGCTCGTGGCGATGTCGTTCGGCTCCGGCCGGCCCGACCGGCGGCGGGCGGCCGAACTGCTCGACGCCGTGGGCCTCGCCCACCGGCTCGACCACAGGCCGGCCGAACTGTCGGTCGGCCAGCAGCAGCGGGTGGCCGTGGCCCGGGCGCTCGCCAACCGCCCCCGCGCCGTGCTGGCCGACGAGCCGACGGCGAGCATCGACAAGGCACACCAGGAGCAGGTGATCGACCTGCTCCGCGAGACGTGCCGCGAGCAGGGAGCCGCGCTGCTCGTCGTGACCCATTCCTCCGAGGTGGCCTCGATCTTCCCGCGGCGCCTCAGGCTGGAAGACTTCAACCGCGCCGCCCGCAACGCCCCGAGGCCCGCATGACGCTCCTCGGCATCGCCTGGCGCAACATCCGGCAGCGGCTCCTCACGAGCGGGCTCACGGCGCTCTCCCTCGCCCTCGGCGTGGCGCTCGTCGTGGCCACCCTCGTCACCGGGCGACTGGTGAACCGCGCCTTCGAGTCGGGCTCCGGCCTCGGCTACAACATGATCGTGGGGGCGAAGGGGAGCCCGCTCCAACTCGTGCTCAACAGCGTCTACCTCATCAGCAAGCCGATCGAGAACGTGTCCTGGGCCTTCTACCAGGAGTTTCTGCCGGCCGACCGCCGGCCCGACGGCGTCGCCGGAAAGTATGCCGCCAGCACGCAGACGGCCGTGCCGATCTGCATGGGCGACTACTTCCGCGGCCACCGTGTCGTCGGCACGAATGCCGCGTTCTTCGGCCGGCTCACGCGCGGCGACGGACGGCCCTTCGAGTTCGCGTCCGGCGGCAACTTCGAGGACGAGGACTTCTTCGGGGGAGTGCTCGGTGCCGCCGTGGCGGCGAATCTCGGCCTGAAGGTGGGCGACTCGTTCGCCCCGACGCACGGGGCCGACGACGGCGCCGTCCACGACCCGTTCAAGGTCGTCGGCATCCTGGCCCGCACCGACACCCCGATCGACCGCGGCGTGTTCGTCAACATGGAGGGCTTCTATCTGCAGGACGGGCACGCCAAGCCCCTTGCCGAAGGGGAGACGCCGGCGTCCGCGCCGCCGCGACAATCCGGGCATGCCCCGCTGCCGTTCAACCAGCGCGAGGTCACGGCCATCCTCCTCGAGACCGCATCGCTTCCCGGCCTGCCGGCCGAACTCACGGCCATGGGCCTGCGGACCGCGATCAACGAGGGACGCGACGGCCAGGCGGCGCTCCCGGTCGCCGAGATCCGCCAGCTGCTCGACCTGTTCGTGCGTCCGCTCGAACTCCTGCTGCTGCTCGTCACGGCCCTCGTGGTGCTCGTCTCGGCGATCGGCATCCTCGTGAGCATGGTGGGCTCGTCGCTCGAGCGCAGCCGCGACGTCGCGATCATGCGGGCCCTCGGGGCGCGGCGGTCGCACGTACTCGCCACGGTGCTCATCGAGGCGGTGCTCCTCGCCGTGGGCGGAGGTCTCGCCGGCTGGCTGCTCGGCCACCTCCTCGTGGGCGCGATCGGCCCGTGGATCACGACGAACGCCGGTGTCACGGCGAGCGTGTTCTCCGCCGCTCCGCTCGCCGAGGCCCTGCTGGTGCCCTTCCTCGTCGTGCTTGCGATCGTGGCGGCGCTCCTCCCCGCGATCGCCGCCTACCGCACCGACGTCGCCAAGTGGCTGCAGGGCCCTGGGTGATCGACCTCGACCGGCCCACCCCGGCTTCGGGCCGCCCGCTGCCCCGTCGCCGGACGTTCGCTGCGCCCCTCCCGGACTCCGAGCCGGGGCGGGCGCGGCAGGCGAGGGAACGGCACACGCCGTCCACAAACTCCTGTACACTGAACCTCATGTTTGCCGGTCGGAACATTCACGTCTTCATGCTCGCAGCCGTCCTCCTCGTGCCAGCCACGCGGGTGGAGGCGTGCCCGTTTTGCTCGGCCGTGTCGCTGACGTTCGCGCAGGAGATCGCCCAGAGCCAGGCGGCGGTGATCGCGCGGCTGGTCGAGCCGCCGCCGGCCGGATCGCTCTCGCCACGGGCCGAGGGCCCGCTGCCGAAGGGCCGGTTCGCGGTGATCGAGGTGCTCAAGGGCTCGGCGCTGGTCGAGGAAGCGGGCCTGCTCGGCGCCGAAGGCAGGCCGATCGAGACGATCATCCTGGAGGAGAAGCCCGTCGGGTCGCTGTTCCTGCTGATGGGCGTGGAGCCGCCGAACCTGGTCTGGTCGAGCCCGATCGCGGTGAGCGACCGGGCAGTGGACTACCTGCGAAAACTCGGCGATCTTCCGGAGAAGGGCCCCGATCGCCTGGCATTCTTCCAGCGGTATCTGGAGGATTCCGACGAGACGCTCGCCCGTGACGCCTACGACGAGTTCGCCGTCGCGCCCTACGCCGACGTGCGCGGGCTCGAGAGCCGGATGGACCCCACGCAGCTGCTCGCGTGGATCGAGAATCCGAAGGTGCAGGCGAACCGCCGCCGGCTGTACGCCACGATGCTCGGCGTGTGCGGCACGAAGGCCGACGCCGAGCGGATCGCCGCGATCCTGGCGGGCGAAAACCTGCCGCAGGAGAAGTCCGAGATCCGGTCGGGGCTCGACGCCCTGATCGCCTGCTACGTGACCCTGCGCGGTGCGGAGGGCCTCGACCTCATCGACAGGCTGTTCCTCGACCGCCGGGGGCGGGACGTGCCGTTCACCGAAACCTACGCGGCGGTGATGGCGCTGCGGTTCCTGGGCGAGGAGTCGGACGTGGTGCCACGCGAGCGGGTGCTGCAGTCGCTGCGGATCCTCCTCGAGGAGCCGAAGCTCGCCGATCTCGTGATCGCCGACCTGGCCCGCTGGCAGGACTGGTCGGCGATCGACCGGCTCGCGGACCTGTTCGAGAAGGCCGATGCGGACAACATCTTCGTGCGCGAGCCGGTCGTGAACTACCTGCGGGCCTGCCCGCGGCCCGAAGCCGCGACGACGCTGGCGCGGCTCGAGAAGATCGATCCGGAGGCGGTGCGGCGGGCGGCCACGCTCGCGGGCTTCGCCGCCGCGCTCGCTCCCGGCGCGGCACAGTCCGGCAGCGGCGACGATGAGGCGGGTGCGGGCCGCCCCGAGATGCCGGTGTCGGGCGGGGCGGGCGACGACACGGCTCTCGCCGGCCGCGTCGCGCCGGTCATCGGCGACGAAGGGGAGGATGAGGAGTCCCAGCCGGCCGTTCCGGCTCCTGCAGCCGTGCCGACGTCGGCCCCACGGGCAGGCGACGGGCTCAAGGCCTTCAAGTGGGCGGTCTGGGGAGCCATCGTCACCGCCGTGGCTTTCGCGGCCCGGTCGGCCCTGCGTCCCCGCCCGAATCCGATCGGCAAGTGACCGGTCCGCAGCATCGACGAGCCATGGCGAGCGGCCTTTTCGACTCCCCGCGATCCCTCCCCGAGGCACCACCCGCCGAGTCCGGTGAGCGCTACCGTGCCATCGGCGGCACCACGATCGCAGCGGCCGTGCTGGCGGTCCTGGCGCCGCTCGCATTTCTCGACTGGTGGCTGGCGATCGTGCCGGTGGTGGGATTCGTGCTCGGCATCGTGGCGCGACGCGACATCCTCGCCCGGCCGACGGAGCTCATCGGCATGCCGCTGGCGATCGGGGCCGCCGCCTTTTCCGCCTGCATGCTCGTCGGCGGGCTGGCCTATCAGACGGCCGTGTACAGGGCGGAACTTCCGCCCGGGTTCGAACGGCTGACCTACGCCGCCCTGCAGCCACTCGAGGGGGACCCTCCCACGGCGATCCCCGAGACGGCCCGGGAATTCGACGGCCGCAACGTGCTCCTCAAGGGCTACATGTATCCGGGCAAGCAGCAGCAGGGGATCGTGCAGTTCCTCCTCGTCCGCGATCAGGGCGACTGCTGCTTCGGCGGCAACCCCAAGATCACCGACCGCGTGCTCGTGCAGTTGCGCGATGCGAGCGGCATCGAATTCTCCCCCCGCCTCCGCAAGATTGCCGGCAGGTTCGCCATCCGCCCCACCGGGGCCGACACGCTCGACGGCGGCGTGCTCTACCATCTCGAGGACGCCGTTGTCCGCTGACCTCCGGCTGCTGGTTGCCCTCCTGCTCGCCGTCGGATGCGGCGGTCCGACACCGACCGCCGGTCCGGACACCGGCTCGCGGCCCGCGCCCCGCACCGCGTCCACCGACGGGGCCCGGTCGATTCCCGCTGCGCCGCGAGAGATCTCCTTCGACGACGTCAAGTTCGACATCGCGAAGGACGCCCCCTTCGGCCGCGAACTGCTCCCGCAGCGGGTCACGGCCCTCGACCGCCAACGGGTCCGGATCCGCGGCTACATCCTGCCGAGCTTCCAGCAGACCGGGCTCTCGCAGTTCGTGCTCGTCCGCGACAACATGGAGTGCTGCTTCGGCCCGGGGGCCGCGATCTACGATTGCGTCGTCGTGCGGATGCTGCCGGGCCGGACGGCCGACTTCTCGATCCGGCCGGTCGCGGTGACGGGCAGGTTCCGACTCGAGGAACTGCGTGGCCCGGACGGCCGCCATCTGGCGATTTACGCGCTCGACGGCGAAGAGGTGCGGTAGGCGGATGCCGTTGGTACCATCGTCCGCATGACACCGTCGTCCGCGACTTCGAACTGGCTCGACCCCGAAGCCTGGTACTGGCTCTACGACGTGCCACCGGCCCGGCTCGCGCTCGCGTTCATCGCGGCCTTCATCGGCTTCTATTGGATCGGCTCGCTCCTCGTGCGGCCGATCCTGCGGCTGTTCGTCAGGAACGCGCCCGGCGCCAACGACATCGTCGGCTACGTCCTGTCCTGCTTCTGCGTCTTCTACGGCCTGCTGCTCGGACTGATCGCCGTCACGGCGTACCAGAACGTGGCGGACGCCGGCAACAACGTGACCCAGGAGGCGGCCGCCCTCTCGGCGCTCTACGAAGACGTGTCGAAATATCCGGAACCGTTCAGCCAGAACCTGCGCTGGCTCCTGCGCGACTACACGCGGTACGTGATCAGGTATGCGTGGCCTCTGCAGCGGCAGGGGATCGTGCCCGCCGAGGGGACGATCCGCGCGGAGGCATTCCAGGACCAGCTCCTCGCGTTCCAGCCGCAGACTCCCGCCCAGGAGATCCTCCACGCCGAGGCCCTGCGGCAGTTCAACAAGTTCCTGGAACACCGCCGGATGCGCCTGTTCTCCGTGAACTCGACGCTGCCGACGTCGATGTGGTTCGTCATGATCCTGGGCGCGTTGCTCAACATCGTGCTCTGCTGGCTCTTCGACATGCGGTTCTTCACGCAACTCGTGCTGGGCGGCATCCTGTCCGCCTACCTGGGCGCGATGATGCACCTGATCTTCGACATGAACCAGCCGTTCCGGGGTGACGTGAGCATCTCCCCCGCCGCCTTCGAGGCGATCTACGAACGGATGAACGACGCATGACGACAGGCGGTGATCCCGGCCGGCTTCCCAGACGCAGGGCGATCGCGCAGGGCTCGGCGACGACGCTGGCGGCCGCGCGGGCGCTCGCGCCGGCGCTCTTCGCCGGCTGCTCCCTCGGCGTCGCCCCGCGCAGCCCCCGCGTGCCGGTGGGCCTGCTCCACTCGCAGACCGGCCCGATGGCCATCAGCGAAACTTCGCTCCGCGACATCGAGCTGCACGCCTTCGAACAAATCAACGCCGGCGGCGGAATCCTGGGCCGGCAGGTTGACGTGCGGGCGCCCGACCCGAGATCGCGGCCGGAACTGTTCGTGAAGCGGGCCCATGGGCTTCTCGACGAGGGCGTCGCGGCCGTGTTCGGCTGCTGGACGAGCGTCAGCCGCAAGGCGGTTCTGCCACTGTTCGAGAGCGCCAAGAAACTGCTCTTCTACCCCGTCCAGTACGAGGGCAACGAGTCTTCACAATACGTGGTCTACGGCGGCACGCTTCCCAACCAGCAGATCTTCCCCACGCTCGACTGGCTGATGTCGGCGAACGGCGGCCTGCGAAAGCGGATCTTCTTCGTCGGCTCCGACCACGTGTTCCCGCGCACGGCCCACTTCATCGCGCGCAAGTACCTGCAGGGGAAGGGGCTCAAGCCGGTCGGAGAGGCCTACCGTCCGCTCGGCGATCGGGACTTCGCGGGCATCGTCAAGCAGGTCGTGGCCTCCGGAGCCGACTGCGTGCTCAACACGGTCAACGGGGATTCCAACCTCGGGCTCTTCGCGGCGCTCGCCGAGGCGAAGATCGACCCTTCCAAGCTCCCCGTCATCTCCACGAGCATCGCCGAGGACGAACTGCGCAGCCTCCTGGTGCCGCACGTGCGCGGGCACTACGCGGCGGGCTGCTACTTCCAGAGCCTCGACACGGCTGCCAACCACGAATGGGTGGACGGCTTCCGCCGCGAGTTCGGCCATGACCGCGTCACGGGAGATCCGATGGAACCCGACTGGTGCCTCGTGCACCTCTGGAAGCGGGCGGTCGAGCGGGCGGGCGGATTCGAGACCGAGGCCGTGCGCGAGGCGTTTCGCGACGGCCTGGAGTTCGCGGGCCCCGGAGGCACGGTGCGGCTCGATCCTCGAACGCAGCACACCACGAAATTCTTCCGGCTCGGCAGGATCGGTGCCGATCGGCAGTTCGAGATCGTGCATGCGTCGGAGACGCCGATCGACCCCGATCCCTATCCCGCGGTGGCCTTCCCCGGCTGGAGCGTGGACTGGACGAAGGACGGGATCACCCGGGGGCCGGAGATCGACATCGATGGCTAGTTTCGACATCGAGCACACCGAGGGGATGCGCTGGGTCCGCGTCAACCTCGCCGACGACGACGTGCGAACGGAGCGCGGAGCGCTCAACCACATGAAGGGCGACGTCCGGATGGACGTGCCGTGGCCGACGCTCGAGGCCTGGTGGGTGTCGCTCTTTTCCGACGAGTCGCTGCTCCGGCCGAGATACCACGGCACGGGGAGCGTGTATCTCGACTCGACCCTCGGCGGCTACCACGTGATGCGGATCGGGCCGGGCGAGCGGTGGATCCTCGACACGAAGTGCTTCTGGGCGAGCGACGGGGAGGTGAAGCTCACCATCCACCGCGAGCGGATGTGGACGTCGTACTGGGCCGGCCAGGGACTGCTCTGGTACAAGACCGCGCTCAAGGGGGATGGGCAGGTGGTGCTCGCCGTGGACGGGCCGGTCGAGGAGGTTGAACTCGTCGACGACCGGCTCGTGGCCGACGGCCCGTTCGTGATCGGCCGCACGGCCGGGATCTCGCTCTCCGTCAGACGTCCGGCACGGTCGTGGCTCAGCTACTGGATGTCGGGCCAGAAACTCGCCCACGTCTACGAGGGCACGGGCAAGCTTCTCCTGTGCACCACGCCCTACTGGAGGCAGCGGATGCAGAAGGAACGAAGCCCGGCCTCCGCGAGCATGTGACTGCATGGCTCGGGCCGGCCGCGTCGTGCACGAAACCTGGATCGGGCTCCTCGCGGCCTGCCTCGCCGCGTCGGCCGTTCCCGCCTCGTGCTGCCCGTTCTGCGGTGTCGTCGGTGAATCGCTCGCGATGCGCCGCGACGCCGCGGTCGGCTTCGCGGTCGGCGAGGCCGACGGGCCCGCGACGACCGGACCCGACGGATTTTTGGGTCAGCGGTTCCGTGTCGATCAAACGCTGCGCGGAGCCGCACCGGCGGGCGACACGGTCGCCGCGCGTGTCGATCGGCCCCTGACGGGCACGGCCCTGCTGTTCGGCGCCGGCGCCGGGACCACGGTCTCCTGGACGGCCGTCGCGGCGGACGAGGCGCTGCTCGGTCACGTCATCGCGGCGCCGGCCATGACGGTCGCCGCGCCGGAGCGGCTGCGCTGGTTCGCGCGTCGACTCGAGCATCCCGAACCGGCGATCGCGGCGGACGCGTTCGCCGAATTCGGCCTCGCCCCGTTCGGGGCCGTTCAGGAAGCGGCCGATGCCTTCGACCCGGCCGTGCTCTCCGCCTGGGTCGGAGAGCCGGGGATCGACCCGCGTCGCCGCGGCCTCTACGGACTCGCCGCGGGGGTCGTCGCGGCCCGCACCACGGACGGCGACGTCCGCCGCCGGCTGCGCACGGCGATCGACGCCGCGATCGACGCTCCCGCCGACGATTTCCGCGCGGGATTCGACGGCCTGCTGGCCGGCCTCCTCGTCGCGGACGGTGAAGCGGGGCTCGACGCGCTCCGACGGCGCGGACTGTTCGAGCCGACAGCGCGGCCGATCGATCAGCGGCACCTCCTCGCCGCGCTCCGCTTCGCCCGGGAGAGCCTCGGCGACCGCATCGCGCCCGAGCGTGTGGCGGCGGCGACGGCCGCGCTTCTCGCGAGCCCCGCGGTGGCGGCCGACGCGGTGATCGACCTCGCCCGCTACGGCGCGTGGGCGCCGGTCGACGAGGTGGCGCGACTCTGGCAGACGCTCGGCCGCGAGGATCCGCTCGTCCGCCGGGCCGTGGCGGGCTACCTCGTCGCCTGCCCGCTCCGCACGGCCCGCCTGCAACTCGAGCGACTGCGGGCCGCCGATCCGGCTGCGCTCGAAGCCGCGCTCGAAGCCGCGCGATCGCCGGTCGCCCGGCCGAAGGCGGGCTGAAGCCCGTCTACGGCGTGGCAGACGGGGGCGGGATCAGTTCGGGGGGCATCGTTTCCCGGCCCCGCAACGCGGAGGGGGCGTCCGCCTCCGGCCGCGAGGCCGGTTCCTCGCGGGTGGCAGGATCCCGCGGAGGGAGTTGCGTCGCCCGGGCGTCGGCGCCCACCGACTCGAAATTCTGTGTGATCGCACCGCGGCTGAACACGGCCGGCCGCGAATGGCCGTAGTCGAGATACAGGCTGGCGTCGCGCTGGCGGGCCCGACGATGGGCGTCGAAGTACGCCTTGCCCGGCCACGGTCCCTCGGCGAGGAACACGCCGTTGTATTCCAGCAGCGATCCCTTGCGGAAATGCAGCTGCGAGATCGAACGGTTGTAATCGACCAGCGCCCGGGCGTAGGAACTCTCGGCCTCCGCGCGGCGGCGCTGTGCGTCGAGGAGCTGGTCGAGCGTCACCGTCCCGGCCTCGTAGGCCGCCTGCACCGCCTCGACCTGCCGCTCCGCGGCGACGCGGCGGTTGAAGTTGGTCTGCGAGAGGGCGAAGTTGGTATCGACGTTGCGGACCGCCTCGACGAGGGCGTGCGAGGCCTCGAGTTCCTCATCCTGCAGGCGGGCCCGCTCGCGGGCCAGTTGCAACTGGTAGTTGCGGACGGTCGAAAGCTCGCGACGAAACCCGAGCGGCATGAGGAACTGGGCCTGTGCCTGCCATTCCTGGAATTGCCCGCTCATCAGCGTGGAATAGGCGTTCGTGTTCTGGATCGTGACGGCATTCGGATTGATCCGCGTCGGATTCGGGACCGGGAACGCCTGGCCCCCGAACAGGTTCTCGCCCACGCCCAGGAACCGGTAGCGGCCGCCGACATCGAGCCGCGGCAGGAGGAGGTTCTTGGCGGCCGTGAGCTCGAGTTCCTTCTGCTTGATGAACCACTTCTGCCGCCGCAGTTCCGCCGACCGCGACAGCGCCTCGACGAGCGACTGCTGCCAGTCGAAGGCGATGCGGGCGGTCGTCGGCTCGTCGGACGGGCGGATGAGCCGGCCGTCGCTCGCCGAAATGCCCATCATGTAGCGGAGGCGGTTCTCGCACCGGTAGACGTCGGTCAGGGCCTGCTCCACCTCGCTGCGGAAGAAGAAATACTGCTCGCGGGCCTGGGCTTCCTTGTCGGCCTCGCCACCCCGCGACTGCTCCACGTAGAGGGCGTGCACCTTCCGCCAGGCCTCGAGCGAACTGTCGCGGCCCACCTTGCGGGCCTCGAGGTTCCGGTAGGCGAAGTAGAGTTCCCAGTAGGACTGTTCGGTGTCGCTCACGAGGTTGCGGACGCCCGCCTCGAAGTCGGCCAGCGAGATGTCGGCGTTGATCCGCGCGAGCAGGACGCCGCGGAAGTTCGGCCGGCCGAGCAGGTTGTTGAACGTGTCCGGACCGGCGATCCGGTTGTAGGTGACGCCGGCGCCCTGGAGCAGCGGCTGGCTGAACGTGAAGTCGTAACTCGACGTCCAGAGCGACGGCACGTCGCGGAACAGGTTGTTGGTGGCGTCGAGCTGGGTCGTGTTCGAGACGCCGAACTGGCCGCCGGTGGCGGTGGTCTTCTGGATGCCGGTGGTCGTCACGCCCTGGTTCGTCCGCAGCACCGGGACGAAGATCAGCGTCTGGAACGTCGGATCGACGTTCTGCGGACGGTTGCTGTTCTGCCAGGTCGAGGTCATCGAGAGCTGGGCATCGAAGGCGGCCAGCGCGCTTTCCACGCCGCGGAAGGGATCGGTCTCGGCGATCGCCGGGTCGTAGACGCTCGGCGTGGCCGCCGGCGAGGTGAGGAGCGACACCGGCGGCTCGCCCGTCTGGGGACGCGGGCCGCCGAAGCTGGAGAACCGGCCTCCGAGGTTGCGGAGCACCTTGCCGTTCTCGAGCGCCGTGCGGATCGCCTCCTCGAGCGACAGTTCCCAGATCTGGTCGAATTTCGCGTTGGAGAGCGTGAGCGGCTCGTGCGTACCCGCCGCCTCGTCGAGGGGCTGCTGCTGGGTGTCGGGGTATTCGATCTTCTGGATCGCGCCGACGTAGTGGGACAGGTCGCCGTCCTCGAAAAAGTAGAACGGCTGCCGTGGCGCACACCCGCTCGCGACGAGTGCGAGACTCGTCAGCGAGACCAGGATTTTTCGCGGCAGGCCGTTCACGGGGGGGTGCGTCCGGGGTGCGGTGCAAAGTGCCGCCGCTGCGCCCGGGGGGAACCGACCGCGAAACCGCGGCGCTTCCCGGCGTGGGGCCCCCCGACTCCACGCCCGCATCGCGTGCACCCAGGCGCAGCGACAGCGGAGGGGATATCGGCCTGAATCCCCGGCAAACTTGGAGCAATCGTCAAAGTCCGTCGATCACTCGGCAGTCTGGGGCGACTGGGAGGGCCAGCGGGAGGAGCGCGTCTCCGAACGCTCGCCTCCCACGCCCGCTACGAACAGAGCCGCCACCCCGGGGAGCGTTTCGACGAGTTCGAGGCCCGCCTCCGGCCCCATGACGCTGGCGGCCGTGGCGACCGCATCGGCGGTCGTGCAATCGGCGGCGATCACCGTCACCGCGGCCGGGCCGGGGACGCCGAGGCCCGTGCGCGGATCGACGATGTGGCTGTAGCGCACGCCGTCGATCTCCACCGCCTGAAACGCGTCGCCCGACGTCGTCACCGCCGCATGCACGAGTGCGAGTGTCTCACGGCCCCGACCGTCGTCACGGTCGCCGAATGCCGCGACCTCGATGCACCAGGCCTCCGCGCCCGGCGGTGGCCCGGAGACGGCGATGTCGCCCGAGGCGTCGATCATCGCCGACTCGATTCCGTGGCCGGCCAACACCTCCATGGCTCGATCGATCGCATAGCCCATGCCGATGCCACCGAGGTCGAGTCGCATCGCCGGCTCGCGCAGCAGCGCCGTCTTCCCGCTTGCATCCAGCACGAACGTGTCCCGTCCGACGGACCGCCGGGCGGCCGCGAGCTTGTCGGCCCGCGGCATCACGCCTGACCGCCGGCTTCGTCTCCAGAGGGTCGTGAGCGGGCCAACCGTCGGATCGAAGGCGCCGCAGGTGCGGTCGCGCCACTCGACGGACGCGGACAGCACGCGCCACAGATCGTCTCCGACCGCGACCGGGTCCGCGGTGGGCGAGGCGGCGGAAAGTCGCGACACCTCGCTCACGGGATCGTAGTCCGACAGAATTCCCTCGAGCCTCGACACCTCCGCGAAGGCCTCGGCCATGGCCGATGTGGCCGCTTCGAGGGACGCCGCATGCACCGTGATCGTCCACGGCACGCCCATCAGCCGGCGGGTTTCACTCGCCTTTTCGGCCGCAGCCGTCGGCCCCGACAGAACGAGACCGCACCCGCACGCGAGCGCACAGGCTGCCAGCCGCACCGGGGTGGGATACACTGGACGCATCATGTCGGATCAGCCCGCACAACCCGCCGTCACGGTCACGTTCGACTGCACGCCCTTGCGGGGTGTGCCACGGTTCGACATCCCGCTCGATGCATCGCCCGTGTTCCGCGCCCGGCTCGAGCGGATGCAGCAGGCCGTCGCCCGCCACGGCACCCGCAACGCCTATTATCTCACGAACGCCGCCTGCATGTTCCGCTTCACGAACGATCCCTCCTCAGGCTGGGTTCAGTTCACGATCGAGGGCACCATTCTCACGGACGAACTGGACCGCAGGACGGTCGGCAGCGACCTGGACATCCGCCTCGACAAGGAAACCTGCGACTGGCTCACGCAGCCCGCCGTGCAATGGCTCACCCTGTCGGCGAAGCATGCCATGGAGGTGGAGTTCGATCGCTACATCGCCGCGGGCGACCTGTCCCGCGCCCTCGACCGCCTCGCCCGCGAGCAGGCCGCCAGCGACGCCGCCGGCGGCTACGTGGGCATGAACCTCTAGCTGCCTCGTATGTAGGACAGGCGTCCCGCCTGTCTCTACTTAACGCGCCCAATCCGGCTCGGGGTCGCCCCTACCATCTCGCCGGACGCTCGCCTTCGCCCTCCAGGCTCCGGCTCGCTCGGATTTGCCTGCGCTGCGCCATCCATGGCTGCGCTGGTCAAATACGCCGTCTCAATGGTAGGGGACAACCCCGATCCTCCCCTATTTCCAGTTGAGGAGGCTCGGGGCTGCCCATGCCCTTGAGCGGGCTGTGGGAGCGAGCGCAGCCATGGATGGCGAAAGCGAAGCGGACACGCAGAGAGCCGAAGCCGGGCACCGATCCGCCGCAGGCGGATTGGTCGGGCTGAGGCGAACGTCAAGCGAGAGGGTCTGGGCAGTCGCGAGCGGGCGCGCTCAACCTCACCACCGATGGTGCACGAGCGGGCGGATCGCGTCGTCGTAGATTTCCTGGACGGCGGCCATCGTGGCTGCGTCGAGCGGAGCGAGTCCCGATGCGGCAGCGTTGTCAGCCACTTGCGCCGGCCGCTTCGCGCCGGGAATCACGCAGGTCACGGCGTCGAACGCGAGGATCCACTGGAGGGCGAACTGGGCGAGCGTGGCACCCTTCGGCACGAGGGGCTTGAGCCGCTCGACGGCGGCGAGACCCGTCTCGTAGTCCACGCCCGAGAACGTTTCGCCCTTGTCGAAGGCGGCACCATCACGGTTGAACGACCGGTGGTCGTCGGCCGCGAACGTGCTCGCGCGGGAAAACTTTCCCGAGAGCAGCCCGCTCGCCAGCGGCACGCGGGCGATCACCGCCACCTGCCGACGGATCGCCTGCTCGAAGAAGAGTTGTGCGGGCCGCAGACGAAACAGATTGAAAATGATCTGCACGCTCTGCACGTGCGGATACTCGATCGCCTTGAGCGCCTCCTCCACTTTTTCCACGCTCACGCCGTAGAACCGGATCTTGCCTGCGGCCACGAGGTCGTCGAGGATGCCGAACACCTCGGGCCGGTAGTAGACCTCCGTCGGCGGGCAATGCAGCTGCACGAGGTCGAGCGTCTCGACGTCGAGGTTCTTCAGGCTGCGGTCGATGAACGCGGTGAGGTTCTCGCGGGAGTAGCCGGCTGCGGTCTGGGCGGGGAGCCGCCGGCCGGCCTTCGTGGCGACGTAAAACGGCTCGCGCCGCTCGCGGCGCAGTCGGGCGATGAGCCGCTCGGAGAGGCCGTCGCCGTAGACGTCGGCCGTGTCGAAGAAATTGATGCCCTGATCGAGGGCCGCGTGGAGCGTGGCCATCGACTCGGCCTCGTCGGCGCCACCCCACTGGCCGCCGCCGATGCCCCAGCCGCCGAAGCCGATCTCCGAAACCTGCCAGCCAGTCCGTCCGAATGTGCGTGTCTTCATGGCCGCGAAGTCTACACTGCCGGCATGCCGCCGGATGCCTCCCCGTCATCGTCCCACCCCCGCTGGTGGCACGATCGCCGTGCCCGCCAACTCCTCGTCGTGGGCACCGCTCTGGTGACGAGCGGAGGCGTCCACGCCGCCATCTGGGCCGTGACGGGCGGGCCGTGGGAGGGGCCGGTCACGTGGCGCAAGCCGATCCTGTTCGGCATCTCGGGCGGGCTCACGTGTCTGTCGCTCGGCTGGGCCTGGGCATGCCTGCCGCGGCGAAGCGGTGACGTGTGGCTCGCGGGGGCCACGGCCTGGGCGCTCCTCGTGGAGGTCGGGCTGATCGACCTGCAGGCCTGGCGCGGCGTGGCGAGCCACTTCAACCGCTCCACGCCGCTCGATTCCTTTCTCTACGACGCGATGGGCGGGCTCATCCTGTTCGTGACGCTCGTGGCAATCGACCTCACGATCCGTTTCTTTCGGCAGCACACGTCCCTCCCGGCCGACATGCTCCTCGCGGCCCGCGCCGGGCTCGTCTTTCTCGTGATCTCCTGCCTGCTCGGCATCTGGGTGAGCGTCTACGGAGACATCCGCGTGGCGGAGGGACTCGCTCCGGAGACCTTCGGCCGAGCCGGGGTGCCGAAGTTTCCACATGGCGCCGTGATCCACGCGCTTCAGTGGCTGCCGCTGCTCGCCTGGGCGGCACGTCGTGCCGGAATACCCGAACCGCGTCGCCTCGGCCTGGTCGCACTCGCCACGGCCGGCAGTGCACTCGTAGGCACGTTCGCCCTGCTCCAAACGCTCACGGGGCGCGCCCGCTTCGACACCACGCTCCCCACGGCGGCGCTGCTCGCCGCCGGTGTTGCGGGGCTGGCACTGCCGGCATGCGTCGTGGCATGGACATGGCTTCGTCAATCGGCTCCGTCCGCACCCAACCCCCGAAAAGATTACTGAACCTGATTTTCCGACTTGGCTCCCTTCAACATGGCCTCCTCATGAGACAATGGTCCACATCTAGGATTCTAGATGATGGACGCCACCCCACGGCTGGAGCGGCTCCACAAGGGAGGCTCTGCAGCCCCCTTCCGGGCCGGGGCTCGGCGTACGATTCAATCATGATGGCCGGCAATTTGCGCGGTGAGTAATCTTGGAGAGTCATGGCCACGCTCCCTTCACACTCGGCGTCTCCTGACGCAGCAGACGATCTGCTGTTTCGGGAGCAGTATCGGTGCCAGATGCGCAGGCCACTCGAGGCCCGCATGAAGTATGGATTCTGCCGCGTCTCGCGACCCGGGCTCGACGTGCCGGCTGCGCGGGCCTTTGCAAGCACCCGGGCGTACCGGGACTGGCGTGCGGCCAACCTGCCTGCATACCTCGGCTATCAGCCGGCACCACCGGAATGAACGAGCGGGCGGCGTTCAATCCACCGCAGGCTCAGGAAGTAGCCCGGGCATTTGCGGCCGCCGGCTCGTCGCGGCCGTCCGCCAACTCGGGTTTACGATCGACGACACGATCGAGCGGGACATCATCGCCAGTAAGAAGGCCAGTAATCGGATGCAGGATCGCATGGATCTCCACCTGCTCGATCTGTTTTCGAATCGAGTACGAGTCGCGGTGACCGAACTCGCCACAGCCAACGCACTTCCGTTCCGATCGCGCGCATTTGAGATCTTTCTTGGCAACGCGATGAGAGTACACCACGGCTATTGAACCGCCTGCTCAAGCGGCGACAAACGATTTCGAGGCGCGCCATACAGCGGAGAAACTGAGGAAAGCTGTCGGACAAACCACGCCCCCCAAGCGTCGAGGATCCAAACCCCATGAACCGCATCGTGACACCTTTGGTGGCTGTGCTGATGTTCGCCCAGACTGCCTCTGCTAAGACCGTCCTCGTCGAGGCGGAAAGTTTCGCTGACCACGGCGGCTGGGGCCTCGACACGCAGTTCATCACCGAGATGGGCTCGCCGTATCTCATCGCCCATGGACTCGGGAAACCCGTCGCCGACGCGACGACGAAGGTCGCGATCCCCGCTGCCGGCACCTACCGTGTGTTCGTGCGCACGAAAGACTGGGTCGCCCGCTGGAATGCCCCGGGCACGCCGGGCACGTTTCAGGTACTCGTCAACGGCAAGGCTCTCTCCGAGACGTTCGGCACGAAAGGCACTGCCTGGGACTGGCACGATGGCGGCACGATCTCGCTACCTGCCGGCGAGGCGACCGTCGCACTCCACGATCTCACCGGCTTCGACGGCCGCTGCGACTGCATCGTGTTGACGACCGACTCGGCTCAGCCGCCGAATGACTCCGCCGTGCTCGCGGCATGGCGCCGGTCGGCCCTCGGCCTCCCAGCTACGCCAAAGGAGGTGGGTCCCTACGATCTCGTCGTGGTCGGCGGCGGCTATTCCGGCATGGGGGCTGCGATTTCGGCGGCCCGCATGGGCCTCAAGGTGGCGCTCATCCAGGATCGCGGCGTGCTCGGCGGCAACGGCTCGAGCGAGGTGCGCGTGTGGGCGATGGGTCTCATTCGCCGGGGAAAATATCCGCGGATCGGCGAGATCATCGAGGAGTTTTGCGACCACGCCAAGAAGAGCCCGGGCACGTTCGAAGAGTTTGGCGACGCGAAGAAGGAGAAGGTGGTCCGCGACGAGCCGCACATCGACCTGTTCTTGAACACGCATGCCTTCGCGGTCGGAAAAGATGGCAACCGCATCAAGAGCGTCACCTGCCTCGACGTGAAGACGGGCCACGAACTGCGATTCACCGGCACGTTTTTCTGCGACGCCACCGGCCACGCCACGATCGGCCACCTCGCCGGCGCCGAGACCGTGATGGAGCCGAAGGGCCGGATGGGGATGAGCAACATGTGGGCTTGGGATGAGGAGCAAAGCCCGCAGTCGTTCCCCGAAACGCCCTGGGCGCTGCCGCTCACGATGGACGACTTCCCCTACCCGCGCGACCATCACGGGCAATGGTTCTGGGAGAGCGGCTTCGACAAGGATCCGCTCGGCGATGCCGAGGGAACCCGCGACTGGAACTTGCGGGCCGTGTTCGGCGCGTGGAATGCCATGAAAAACGGCGATGGCGCCGCTGATCACAAGAACGCCGTCCTCACCTGGGTCGCATACGTCGGTGGCCCCCGCGAAAGCCGGCGGATTCTCGGCGACGTCGTGCTTACGCAGGACGATATCGTGACGAAGCGGGAGTTTTCCGACGGCTGCGTGCCCAGCACCTGGTCGATCGACCTGCACTATCCCAAGAAGGAATACGCGAAGAAGTTTCCCGACAACCCCTTCATTTCGATCGCGGCCCACGACCAACGGGTGGATCGTGCCTACGGCTATCCGGTGCCCTACCGCTGCTTCTACTCGAAGGATATCGAGAATCTGTTCATGGCCGGCCGCTGCATCTCCGTGACGCACGAGGCGCTCGGCACGGTGCGAGTGATGAAGACCTGCGGCATGATGGGGGAAGTGGTGGGCAAGGCGGCGAGCGTGGCCGTGAAGCACGGCACCACGCCGCGCGGCGTGTACGAGAAGCACTGGGCGGAGATGCACGAACTCCTGCAGCTTCCGGGCAAGGCCCGGCGGGCGACGCTGCAGTCGGCGATCGAGATCCCACCCGATGCCCTGCCGCTCGCAACTTCCCAGGGGCCCCTGACGGGCATCGATCCCCAGAAACTCGCCCGCGAGAAGAAGGCCGTCGTGCGCGACGACACCGAAGCCGTGCGGGAAGGCAACTGGCAGTCGGGGCACGGACTGAAGGGTTTTGTCGGCACTGGCTATCACTACGCGGCTGGTGATTCCGGGGCCACCGCGAAGTACGAGCTGCAGGTTCCCGCGCCGGGCACCTACGACGTGCTCGTCGCCTGGCAGCCGCACGAGAACCGTGGATCGGCGGTGCCTGTACTCGTGGAGACTGCCACCGGTCGCACGAGCGTGCGGTTCGACATGCAGAAGCCGGCGCCGCTCGATGGCTTCGGCTCGGCCGGCAAGGTCGTGCTCGGCGAGGGTGATGAGTGCGTGGTCGTGATCTCCACCGACGGGGCCAAGGGTAACGCCCACGCCGACGCCGTGATGCTCGTGCCGGCGAAGTAGGAAGATCGTGGGGCGAGCGTCCTGCTTGCGGAATTCTCGGTGACCGAGACGGTTGTCCCACATCGCGAAGCCTGGCCTACACTGCCGCTCATGAAACCCCGGCTCTTCTTCGCCCACGCGGCACGGCTCGCCGTCGTCGCGGCTCTCGCGTGGCTCGTCCACGTCGAGCACGCGGCCTACCTTGGCCGGCAGCAGGGCGCGAACGTGGCGACGCTTCCGATCGACCGCATCCAGAAGCATCTGGCCGAGGCGACGACGATCGGCGGCGACTCGACCGCCGTGGCGGGGGGCCGCGACGTCCTTGCCGAATCGGGTGAACGCGTCGGCACGATCTTCAAGACGTCGCCGGCCAGCGACGCTGCGATCGGCTTCTCCGGGCCGACCGACCTGCTCGTCGTCTGCGACGCCGACCTCCGAGTGGCGGGTGTCGAGATTCTCTCCAGCCGCGACACCCGCGACCATGTGACTGCGATCGAGCGCGACCCACGCTTCCTCGCTTCGTTCCGCGGCAAGGCGCTCGACGACCTCGCCGCCCTCGCAAACGGTCGCATCGACGCCGTGGGAGGCTCCACGCTCACCTGCCACGCGATCGCCGAAGGGCTGGCGCTGCGGCTGGGCGGCTCGGCCGGCAGAAGCCGATTCGACGCCGCCCCGACGCTCGCCGACCTGAGAAAAATCTTTGCCGAGGCGGTGGCGATCGAGTCCGACGCCGGCGACACTGCCGTTATTCGCGTGCTCGCGGCCGACCGGATTCCGCTCGGCTGGGCGCTCCGCACGAGCCCCGCCGCCGACCGTACGATCGGCTATCAGGGCCCCACCGATGCCGTCATCGGCTTCGACGCTCAGGGAAAAGTCGCAGGCGTCGCGGTGCTGGCCACGTTCGACAACGAGCCGTACGTCGGCTACGTCCGCGACGACCGGGCGTTTCGCCGCGTGTACCGCGGGATGACGTTCGAGGAACTCGCTGGCATCGATCCTGGCAACACGGGCATCGAGGGCGTGAGTGGCGCCACGATGACGAGCCAGGCTGTCGCGCGGGGGATCGTGCTCGCGGCGCGGGCCCGGCGCGAGGCGAGCCCAGCGGGGGGGCAGCGGTCGTGGCTGGGGGCGAGCCTGCGCGACCTCGACGGCCCCCGGCTCGGTGCCCTCGGGATCATCGCTGCCGGGATCGTCACCGCGTTCACGCGGCTGCGCGGCACGTGGTTCGGGCGGATCGCCCTGCCGCTCGCCGTGCTCGCGTATCTCGGGTTCGGCGCCGGGGCCCTGCTCTCGCAGGCGCAAGTCTGGGGCTGGGCGCAGGCGGGCGTGCCGCGCGGCGCCGTCGTGCTCGCCGCCCTCGCGCTCGCGGCGGTCATCGTCCCGGCCACGACCCGCAAGAACGTCTACTGCTCCCACCTCTGCGCCCACGGCGCCGCGCAGCAGCTCCTCGTACGGTTCTCAAAGCCGAAGCACAGCGTGCCGGCGTGGCTCCGACCGTGGCTCACCGCCCTGCCCTGGGCGCTTCTCGCACTCGCGATCCTCACGGCGGCGCTCCACCTGCCCTTGAACCTCGTCGACCTCGAGCCGTTCGACGCCTACCTGCCCACTATCGCCGGCATCGCCGCCCTCGCCATCTTCGCCGCAGGGCTCATCGCCAGCGCCTTCTATCCCATGGCCTACTGCCGCCACGCCTGTCCGACGGGCGCGCTCCTCGACCACCTCCGCCTCAACAGCCGCTCCGACCGGTTCACGTGGCGCGACGGCGTCATGCTCGCCTGCCTCGCTGCCGTCGCCCTTACGCACTGGTGGCCGAGATGAAAGGCGTCGTTACACTCCTCGGCCTCGTCGTCTCCCTGTCAGCCGTGGCGGGAGATCTCCCCACGTTCGCCGGCCCGGCGATGGGCACGACCTACCGCGTGACGCTCGCCCGCGACGTGCCGGGCATGTCGCTCGGTGAGGTGCACCGCGAGGTCGAGGACGTCCTCGCGCGGCTCGACCGGGCCTTGAGCACCTGGCGGCCCGACTCCGACGCAAGCCGGTTCAACCGGGCGGCGGCCGGGGAGTGGGTGAACGTGGCGGCCGATCTCCTCGCCGTCATGATGATTGCCCGGCGGGTCACCGACGACTCGGGCGGGGCCTTCGATATCACGAGGGCTCCGGGGGCCGTGGCGGGCGTGCACCTTGTCGCGATCCGCGCAGAGCCGCCCGCGCTCCGCAAGGCCCGCGACGGCGTCGCCCTCGACCTCGGCGGCATCGGCCCCGGCTACGCCGTGGACGCAATCGGTGAGCGGCTCCTCGGGCTCGGCTCCAAAAATCATCTCGTCGAACTCGGCGGCGAGGTTCGAGCGTGGGGCTCCCCACACTCCAACGGCCGTTGGCGGGTCGCGATCCGCGGCACTCGCGACGTCCTTGAGCTGGCCCCGGGCGAGGCCGTGGCCACAAGCACCGCGCGGCCCGGTCGCTCTCCGGTCGATCCGCGGACGGGCCGCGTCGTCACTCCGCGCGTGCCGTCGGCGACGGTGCGGGCCGCGACGTGCGCCGAAGCCGACGCCCGCGCCGTGGCCGAACTCGTGGGCGGTCCCGAGAAACCATAACAACGCCGACGCACCGGCTCTTGAAGGACATACGATACGTCAGTACACTTTCGCTACGGCGAGTTGCCGGCGCTTCCCATCGGTGAACATCAACAACCGGGAATCATCGTGAGCACGGCTCCTCGGTATCTGCCGCGTTACACCGTTGCCGACCACGCGGCGTGGGAGGGCGATTGGGAGTTGCTCGACGGCGTGGCTTTGGCGATGACGCCCAGCCCCTTCGGGCCACATGCCGAGCGGCTCTCCCGTCTGGCGGCCACCTTCTGGAACGCGATCGACGCGTCCGGTTGACATGCAACGGTGCTTGCCGAGATCGAGCGGCATGTCCAACAGCCTCCGGCGCTCGTCGTCGAGATTCTCTCCGATGCCACCCGCACACGCGATCTGACGGTGAAGCGAGACTTGTACGAGGCCAACGGGGTGCGCTGGTACCTGATCAGCGATCCCGAAGAAGGCCGTTCTTCGCTCCTGCGCCTGGGCACGATGGGCCGCTACGAGTCTCTCCCGTCGGCAGATCGGCAGGAGATCGACCTGTGCCCTGACTGTAGGCTCTCCGTCGACCTCGGAACGCCGTGAGATCGCGGATCGCGCCTCAAGGCACCATCCACGCGAGCGGGCCTGACTGGAGCCAGACGAGCAGGCCCATGAGCGCGGCGAGCGCGAGCGAGTGAGGAAATACGCGGCGCAGGATCGCCCCTTCCTGCCGGTGCGTGCCCGTCGCCGTGGCCGACACGACGATGCTCTGGGCGTCGATCATCTTCCCCATCACGCCGCCTGTGCTATTGGCCGTGCAGATCAACAGCGGATCGAGGCCGAGCTGCTCAGCCGTCACCCGCTGCAGGCTGCCGAACATCGCGTTGCTCGACGTGTCGGATCCCGTGAGGGCGACGCCGAGCCAGCCGAGCAGCGCCGCACAGAAGGGATAGAACGCGCCCGACCAGGTGAGTGCGAGGCCGAGCGTGACGTCGGTGCCCGAGTAGCGGGTGACGAACGCGAGGGCGAGCATCGCCGCGATCGTGGCGAGCGAGGCGGCGAGCGCCGTGAGATTCACCCACCAGATCCGCCATGCCCGGCGCCAGGGAATGCCGAGCCACGGCACGGCAAGCAACGCCGAGGCGAGGATGCCCGTGCCGGCGGCCGACAGCCAGTTGAGCCGGTAGACGGCCCGCTCGATCTCGCGCGGCTCGCGCGTCGCCGGTGGCACCTTCGCGACGCGGCTGTCGAGCCACGGCATCGGAAACTCAGGCGCAACGACCCCGGCCGCGAGTGGTCCGGCCCGTCCTTCGAGCACGGCCTTCACGGCCGGCAATCCCCAGAGGAACATCACGACCGAGAGCACCGCCCACGGCGCCCAGGCCCAGGCCACCTGGCCCGCCGGATCGGATGGCGCGGCGGTACGGGCCGCGGATGCGCTCCAGCCGTCGCCATGCCGCCATGTCTCGCGCGGCGCCCAGCACCGCAGGAATGCCGCCAGTGCGACGAGGCTCGCGACGCCGCCCACCACATCGACGAGCGCCGGACCCACGAAATTCGCCATCGCGAACTGCACGCCCGCGAACGCCCCACCGCACACGAACACCGCCGGCCAGACGCCCGCGAGCCCACGCCAGCCCGCCATGGCCACCACCATCCACGCCGGCACGAGGAGCGAGAAAAACGGCAACTGCCGTCCCGCCATCGCCGAGATCGCCTGCTCGTCGAGGCCGGTGACCTTCGCCAGCGTCACGATCGGCGTGCCGAGCCCGCCGAAGGCCACCGGGGCCGTGTTCGCCAGGAGCGCGAGGCAGGCTGCCTCGAGCGCGGGAAAGCCCGCGCCCACGAGGAGCGCGGCCGAGATCGCCACCGGGGCGCCGAACCCTGCGACCCCTTCGAGAAACGCCCCGAAGGAAAACGCTACCAAAAGCGCCTGGAGCCGGTGGTCGGCCGTGAGCCCCATCACCGATCGCTTCATGACATCGAGCGCCCCGGCCTCCACACAAAGCCGATACAAAAACATCGCCGTCACGATGATCCACCCGATCGGAAACAGGCCGAAGACTGCGCCATACGTGGCTGCGGCACAGGCCGCGTCGGCGGGCATGCCGACGACACCGATCGCGATCCCGAGCGCCGTCACAAGGCCCGCGCCGGCCGCCCGGGGCGCGGACCAGCCGGCGAACGCCAGCAGGCCCAGAAGCACCACGAGCGGCAGCGCCGCCACGAGCGTCGAGAGCAGGGGCGAGCCGAGCGGATCGTAGACGTGCGACCAGACCATCACCCGCCCACCGGGCCGGGAATGGCCGGATTGGAGAAGTGCACGAGCATGAGCGCGAGCGCCGCCAGGCCGACGACGATGAGGGCGACCCCCATGTAGCGGGCGATCGGGGGCCGGTCGGCGTAGCGATAGTCGTCGCGCGACACCGACTCCAACACCCGTTTGTGCTCCCACATCCCGGCGAGCGTGGCTGCGATGCCGAGGGCGATGAGCGCCGCCCCGAAAAACCGCGTTTTGAGTGGTGAAAATCCTGTCACCCGACCATCGAAGGCGAGCGCCGCCTGCCCCAGCCGCTCGATGCCGAATCCGAGCGAGATCATCGCCAGGCTGGTCCGGATCCAGGCGAGGAGGGTGCGGTCGGCCGCCTCCCGATTCCGTTCCCGGGCCAGTTCGTTCGTCAATGACATGTCGCGTTCCGGCATGCGGGAAATCGTAGCAACGTCAGCGCACTTCCACCGGGATGCTGGCAGAGTGGGCGGAGAACTCCGGCGCATAGCGGCTCTGGATCCTGGCGAAACCGCTCGAGGCACTGCCTCGGTGCGCGGCCCGCAACGAATACTCAAACACGTGCGTGCCCCGCGGCAGCCGCTCGAAGAACAACTGCATCGAGGCGTCGCGCACGGCTGCATACCAGCCGACGCCATCGCCCCACCGCCAGCCCGAGAGCACGTCCACCGGCTCCGTGAGACTCGGCCGGTGATCGGCCAGTTCCAAAAACTCGTAGTCGCGGTCGCTCGTGACCACGAGCCGCACCACCAGTTCGTCTCCCACGTCGAGCGGCTTGCCGGCGGCCACCGGCTCGAGCTCGGGCCCGGCCTTCGTGAACCGCTTCACGAACAGCTTCTTCTCGATGGACAGTTCCTCGCGCCCCGCCGCCGGCACGTTCGCGATGTCGTCGAGATACTGCCAGTGGATCCCGCCCCAGGCGATCCCCTGGTCGGCCTTCTTGATCGCGACGTCGGCCAGCCGCGGTGTGATCTCCCGGCGTGTGAATCGCTCCTCGAAGAAGCCCGTGCCCGCCTCGATGGCACCCGGCTTCACCACTTCACCGCCGGCGGTCACCGTCACGGCTTCCTGGGAGCCGAGCAGGTCGTCGCCGCGGCCGAGGAGCGCTGCCACCGCGTCGGCCGTGGCCCGGTTGCCCGGCCAGCGGCTCGTCCGCTTCTGCGACAGGAGCCACGCTTTCATGGCCTCGACCGCCGCTGCATCACCAGCCACCTCGTCGAAGGCCTCGATCATGATCGACTGCGTCTCGATCGGGGCGCTTGCCCAACTCCACCACACTGGATGTGGATCGCGCCACCACATCCCCTGCCAGTTGTCCTCTTTACCGTCGAGCCCCGTACTCCGCTGCCGGAGGCTGTCGACGATCGAGAGCGCCGTCTCGCGGTCGCCGGCTCGCTTGAGCGCGATCGCCAGGTGCCCCTGCGAACGCCGGTAGTCGATCTTCATCCAGCGTTTCCTGCCCACGTCGAGCCCCCACGCATGGGCTTCGGCCGCCGGGCCGGCGAGCGGCACGTCTTCCTTGAAGAAACTGCGGGCATAGAGCGCGAAGGCACCGATCGGCGTGAGCACGGGCTCGCCCACCTTCTCCGCCCACTTTTTCTCCTCGACGAGCCGGTCGTCGAGCCACGGGATCGCGCCCACCGCCGGCTGGGCGTCGATCGCGACGCCATTCGCCCGCAGCCGGCCGAAGCCGGCGATGATGCCGAGCGTCACGGGATCGCACGTGGCCCCGCCGGGGAACCACGGCCAGCCGCCGTCGGCGTTGCGGAGCATGTCGAGCCGGGTGAACGCCGCCTGCACCTCGTTCGCCGCGCGATTCGCATCGAACAGGAGCGCGATCCGCGCCCTGGCCTCCGTCTCGTCCACCGCCTCGCGCACCCACGGCGTCTCGGCGAGGAGCGTCTGCATCAGATCCGTGTTCTTCTCGAGCGGGCTTGTGAGGGCCTTCGTGCCCTTCCACTGTTCGAACACCTTCGTGATCCGCGGGTCGCGGGTCGCGAGGTGCCGTGCGAGCGAATTGGCATAGAGCCGCGTGAACAGTGTCTCGGTGCTCTCGTCACTCTGTTCCATGATCGCCGGCAGAGCGAGCACGGCGTACCACGCCGGGTTCGAGGCCGCCTGGATCACGAACGACTGGCTCTCGATCGTATCGGCCGGCTTGGCGAGCCGGTCGACGACGACCCGCTTCTCACCGGGCCCGCGCACCGTGATCGGAACCGTCTCCGTGACGAGCACCCGGCGCGGCAGCACCGGCAGCATCGCCTCCTCCCCGTCGCTGGCGTTCCCCGCCGCGCCGGCCGCGAGATACCGCAGCGTCTCGGTGCCGTCAGCAACTTTCACAGTAAAAAACACCGGCTTCGACTCGCCCGCCGCGAGGTCGAACGGCTGCTCGCGGGCCGTCGCGACGAGTTCGTCGCGGGCCACGCCCGAGCGGGCATCGGTGAGTTCGAACCGCACCTGGCCCGTGAGCCGGCCCGTCGATTTGTTGCTCACCTTCACCGGAATCTCGACCACGTCGCCCTCCCGCAAAAACCGCGGCACGAGCGGCTCGACCATCAGATCCTTCGCAGCCACGCAGGTGTCGACGAGCGTCCCGCTGCGGAGCGCGGCGTCGTGGGCGAGCGCCTTGAACTGCCAGGTGGTGAGCGTGTCGGGCAGCGTGAATTCGAGCGTGACGATGCCGCTGGCATTCGACGTGAGCGTGGGCAGGAAGAATGCCGTCTCGGCGAGATTCTTGCGCGGGGGAGGCGGGGTAGCCGCGCCGCGCGGGGGCTCCGCCGGAGCCTCGCCTCCATTCCTGGCCTGGCTTTTCCTGGCCTGGCTTTCCTCGTCTTTCTCCTTCACCAGGAAAGCGTTGGCGGCAACTTTGTCACTGTCACTGTCGAACATCATCGCCGCTGACTGGGGCGCGGCCATCGCCATCGGCATCGCGTGCCGACCACGCGCCATACCCCGGAGCCACATGCCAGCCGCCTGCGGACCAAACGGGGCGCGCAGTTCACGGTAGGTCATGTTCACAGAGTCGTACCGGGTCTCAAACTGCCCGAGGATCTGGTTGAACACCTGCCCCGCGTTCGTAAACGTCACCATGTGCTGATCCGATTCGCGGCGCAGCAGTCCCTGCAATCCGCCCGGCCAGTCGTGTGCGGCGAGGGCGTCGAGCGACTGGTCGTAGAGCGTGGCCACCATCTCCGCGACGGCCGGTGCCGCCGGTCCGGCGAGCGGGTCGGGCGCGGTCAGGATCTTCGCCCGCCACACCTCCTGCTTGCCCGGTTCCACCCGCCGCGTGAACCGCTCCCATTCGATCGCCAGGCTCTTGTTCGTCCAGGGCACGCCGATCGTCAGCGTCTGCGCCTGCAGCCTGCCCTCGTGCACGAGCCACGCCCGCACGGTGAACCCGCCGCGGTCGTCGTCGCCCACCTTCACGCTCACCGGCCACTGCGTCCGGCCCGGCTCGGTCCAGTAGCGCGACAGCGTCTTGCCGTCCCGTGACACCTCGACCAGCGCCCGGCCCCGGTCGTACCCCGTGCCCACGAGCGCCTTGAACTCGCTCCCCGGCTGGGCGGCGAGTTTTTCCGCCACGAGTACGAGCGGGCGTTTCACGGTGTAGCGGGTGGCGGTCGGGTCGAGCACCTCGATCGTGTGCCGCGCCTTCACGGGCGGCGCATCGCCGGCCGCTGGCATGACGAACTCAGCCCGATAGATGCCGGGAGTCAATGACGCCGTCACGACCGCTTTGCCGGTGGCCTGATCGGTCGAGACCTGCTGCGTGAAGACCGCCTCGCCTGTCGCCCACGACTCCATGTCCGCGGGATCGACCGGCAACGCATCCTGCTTGGCCGGCACGGGCCTGCCTCTGCCACGCCGGCGTGGCTGGACCGGTTGCGGCCCGTCCATGAACAGACTGCCCCGCGGCACCTGCTGCGGCTGTACGAGTTTCGCGACCGTGAGCGTGCCCGACGCAGCCCGCGGCTGCCCGTCGATCGCGTGCGTGGCCAGCGTGATCGGCACGGCCGCCGGCTTGTCGTCGGCAGCCGCCTGCCAGGCCTCGGCCGACAGGCTCGCCTCGAACGGCGCGAAGCCGGCGGACACACGCCGTTCGTCGCTCCGCGTCTCCCCCCCCGCGTCGGTCACGTCGGCCGCGACGGTAAACGTGAACACGGGCGCACTCTCCTTCGGCACCGAGCGGTCGGGCCTCGCGGGGAACGTGATCGTGAACGTGCCGCTCGAATCGGTGACCGCCGTGCCGCGGGCGATCCGCGCCGCCTCGCCGCCGAACGGCAGCCCCGGGAAGAACCAGCGGCACCACGGCGGAAATCGCACCTCCCGCTCGACCTTCCAGCGGACCTTCGCGTTCGCCACCGGCAGACCGGTGTAGGTCGTGGCCGTGCCGCTGAGCGTGACGTCGCGATCGAGCACCACCTCGCCCTTGACCGCCCCGAGCATCACCTGAAACTTCGGCCGCTTGTACTCCTCGACCCGCACCGCCGCCACGCCCGTGGCCCCCGCCGCCTCGGCAAGGATCGTCCACTGCCCCGGCAACGCACCTGTCGCGATCGGAAAGTTCCCGTGGAACGAGCCGTTGGTGTTCGTCGTGTGCTCGAGCCGCGCCGTCTCCCGGCCGTTCGCATCCCGCAGCACGACCGAGACCTTCTGTCCCGCGAGCGCCTCATAGTTTTTGGTCGTCGGATCGGCCGAGCAGAGGATGCCCTTGTAAAACACGATCTGGCCGGGGCGATGGATGCCGCGGTCGGTCATGAGCACGATCGCGTGGTGGGCGGCCGGGTCGTCATATTGCCAGACGTGCGTCGGCTCGGTGGCGGTGGCGTGCTCGCGGCCGTCGAGCCGGGCGTTCGCGTGCAGGAGCACCTGCCGGCCCTGGACCACGGGCAGGGCGAACCGACCGTCGCGGTCGGTGGTCGTAGGCGTGCCGGCGACGTACCGCGGCGGGTGTCGGCCCTCTTCCTGGACGAAGGCCTTGACGCTGGCCTTGGCGATCGGCTCGCCCGTCGCCACGTCCACCACGTATCCCGCGAGCGGCTCTCCCTTCCGGCTGCCGCCCCCCTCGGAGACGATCGCGATCCGGCTCACCCACACGAGCGTGGCCTCGACCACGTTGTCCTTGTCCCCGAAGTCAGCCGCATGGCTCGCGAGCACCCAATAACTGCCCGGCTCCAGATCCTGCGGCACGGGCACGTCGTGCCGCACGTCGGAAAAATCCTTCGGGTTCGGCACCGCGACCGAAAAACTCTTCACGGGTTGCTGGGCGAGCAGCGCCTTGCGATCCGCATCGTCGAGCCACTGCCACTGCGGCTTGCCGGCCGTCACGCGGGCGAGCCAGTCGGCCTTCACGATCCGCACGTGTGCCACATCGATGTTCCGTGCGGTGATCCGGATCGCGGGCCACGGCGCGGCCCACGTCCGCTCCGTCTCCACGACGAGCGCCTTCGCCTCGATTTCCGCGATCAGGTTTTTGCAGCGTGCGCCGGCCGGGGTGCCGGGGTGGGCCTGCACGCCCTGCTTCGCGAGGTCATGGGCCTCGACGAGTTCGCCCGCCTCACGCGCGAGACCCGCGAGGTGAGACCTGGCGAGCGTGGCGGTCTCGTGATTCCCTGCCCGCGCGATGAAGGCCTCGATCGCCGCCTCCTTCTGCGATGCGAGGCCGTCGCCCACCGCAGCTCCGCTCGCCCACAAAATCCGATCGAGATCCGCGGCCAGAAACGCCGTACGGTCGCCATCGGACGAGTGAAACGCGAGCAGTTCGCGATACAGCCGGGCCGTTTCGATGAGCGGCGAACCGCGATCGGTGACGGCCGGATCCTCCTCCGGCTTCCAGGCGAGAAACTGCTCGGGCGTGCCGAGGGCGGGCGAATCGACTGCGATCTCGAAGACGTCTTCGGGCGCGACCACGCCCCGCTCGCCCGATGAGGCGAATTCGAGCGCGTCGCGCACGATCACGTCCCACACGGTGGGCCGGTAGGCGTCGGGCATCGAGCCGGGAGCGATGAGCGCGGTCCACTCGGCCACGGGCAGTTTCTGGAGGTCCGCCGGCTCGGCGAGCGCCGCGGCGAACCGGCGGCGAATCTCCCCCACGATCGTGGGCAGGTCCCACGAGACGATCGTCGTGAGATCGTCGGTCGGCGTCGCACCCGTCGTGCGCTGGGCAAACCGCCAGCGGTTCTGCTGGAAGTAGACCCAGGTCCAGTTCGACTGGATCGCCTGAAGCACGGCCTTCGTCTCGGCCGGCGCCATCTCGATCGCAGCGGCCAACTGCACGAGCCGCTCGGGATCGTCGGGCGGCCGGTCGCCCGTCGCGGTGAGCACGCGTGTGGCGATCGCCCGGGCAGCCTCGGCCCACGCCTTGTCGGCGATGGCGGCTTGCTCGACGCCGGCGAGCGCCTCACCGGCCGTCTTGGGCTTCCCCTCGTCGAGCGCCTTCTGCACCTGTTTCCATGCCTCGGCCCGTGGGCCCGCCACGACGTCGTCGGCCGCATCTGCCTGACTCATGCTCCACCCTCCCCACGCACTCCAGACGAGCACCGCACCGGCCACGCTGGCCGCCACGCTCCGACGAAGATCCACGACGTTCACGCCCACGGCCTCGGCCCTCCGATCGCAAACGTTTCCCACGAGCCGGCCAAGTCTACGCGTCGCGAAGCCAACCGCGACAGTCCCGGCCACGAGTGGAACCCCTTGGCAAAGTCATGACGTCACAGGACTTGCGTCGATCGCGCTGAATGGCTTCGCCAGAATCCCGTGGTATAGTATGAGGGTGGTCGTCAGTGCCGGCGGAGCGCAACGCCGACACCCTTGGAAGTTTCGTTGAACGTCGCCTCGGTCCTCGGGCCGGGCGGCCTGTCAGCAACCAGGAGGTTTCATGCTCCGCTTTCTCCCGCAGCGCATCGCGCTCGCCGTCGTTCTGGTCGCCGGTTTCGGTGAGGCCGCGACCGCCGCAGAGACGCTCTCGTTCAACAAGGACATCCGGCCGATCCTGGTCGAGAACTGCTTCGGCTGCCACGGCGCCGACTCGGCCGGCCGCAAGGCCGACCTGCGGCTCGACGATCGCGACGCCGCCGTCGAAAGCGGCGCGATCGTGCCCGGCGACCCCGATTCGAGCGTCGCGCTCGACCGGATCTTCTCCGACGACCCCGAGGAGGTGATGCCGCCGCCGGCCGCGAAGAAGGTGCTCACGAGCGAGCAGAAGGAACTGCTGAAGCGCTGGATCGCCGAGGGGGCGGAGTATCAGCCCCATTGGTCGTTCATCCCGCCCAAGCGGCCCGATCTTCCGACGGTGAAGAATGAATCGTGGGTGCGAAACCCGATCGACCGCTTCATCCTCGCCCGGCTCGAGCAGGACGGGCTCACGCCTGCCCCCGAGGCCGACCGGCATGTGCTCGCTCGCCGACTCGCGCTCGACCTCACCGGCCTTCCGCCCGAGCCCGCGCTCGTCGATGCCTTCGTGCACGACCCGCACCCCGACGCTTACGAACGGCTCGTCGATACGCTCCTCGCGAGCCTGGAGTGGGGTGAACACCGGGGCCGCCACTGGCTCGACTACGCCCGCTACGGCGACACCCACGGCATCCACATCGACAACTACCGCGAGATGTGGACCTACCGGCAGTGGGTCATCAACGCCTTCAACCGCAACATGCCGTTCGATCGGTTCACGATCCTGCAACTGGCGGGTGACCTGATGGCCGACCACGGCCCGAACGCCACGCCCGACCAGATCCTCGACGACAGGATCGCCAGCGGCTTCCACCGCTGCAACATCACGACCAACGAGGGGGGCATCATCGACGAGGAGTACGCCGTCCTCTACACGCGCGACCGCACCGAAACGACCGCAGCGGTGTGGATGGGACTCACGGCCGGCTGCGCCGTCTGCCACAACCACAAGTTCGATCCGCTCTCGCAGAAGGAGTTCTACGAGCTCTCCGCCTTCTTCAACAACACGACGCAGGCGGCGAAGGACGGCAACGTGCAGGACACGCCCCCGATCCTGCCGGTGCCGAAGCCGGAGGACCGTCCGCGCTTCCGCGCGCTCGAACGGGAAATTCCCGGCGCCAAGGCCGCGGTCGAACGACGCAAGCAGGACGCGAAGCCGGAGTTCGACGCCTGGATCCAGCAGGCCGACATCGCGGTGGTGGCGAGGTCGCTCCCCCAGGACACGCCGCTCGTCGACCTGCCGCTCGCCGAGGGGCAGGGGGGCTCCACCAGCGTGAGGCTCGTCGGCAAGGAGAGCGATCTGCCGCTCACCGCCAGCACCACCTGGCAGCCGGGGCCCAACGGCGCGCCGGCCGTGCTTCTCGACGGGCGGGCGACCGAGATTCCGAACGCGGGCGACTTCGAGCACGACCAGGCGTTCAGCGTGTCGTTGTGGCTGCGTCCGCCGGCCAACGACGGTGCCTATGCCGTCGTCGCCCGCATGGACGACGCCAAGGCCTACCGCGGCTGGGACATCTGGGTGCAGGGCCGCAGGGTGGGCATGCATTTCGTGCATGCGTGGCCCGACGACGCCTTCAAGGTGGTGGCGAAGGACCAGCTCAAGGCAGACACGTGGACGCTCGTCAGCGTCACCTACGACGGCTCCGGCAAGGCCGAGGGCGTGAAGATCTACTACGACGGCAAGCTCCAGCCGAAGCCGAACGTCGAGAACAACAAGTTCAAGAAGCACTCGATTCGGGTCGAGTCGCCGCTCACGGTCGGCAGTCGCTCGCCGGGCGGTGCCGCCCATGGCGTGGGGCTGGCCGGCCTCGCGATCTGGGGTCGTGCCCTGTCGGCCGGAGAGGTCGAGGGCATCTCACGGGCCCAGACGATCGCCGACATCGTGAAACTGCCCGCCGCCGAGCGGCTCCAGGCGGCCGGCAGCATCTACGAATGGTGGCTGGCGACGTTCGACGAGCCGTTCAAGCAGGCGACGGCCACCGCGGCACAACTCGAGGCCGAGAGCACCGCCATCCGCAAGCGGGGCACGATCGCCCACGTGATGCAGGAAAAGCCGGAGATGCCGAAGGCTTACATTCTCGACCGCGGCGAATACGACAAGCGGAAGGACGAGGTGAAGCCCGACACGCCGGACATCCTGCCACCGTTCCCCGAGAGCCTGCCGAAGAACCGGCTCGGCCTCGCACGGTGGCTGTTGCTGCAGGATCACCCGCTCACCAGCCGCGTGACGGTGAACCGGTTCTGGCAGGAGGTCTTCGGCACCGGGCTCGTGCGGACCAGCGGCGACTTCGGGATCACGGGCGAACTTCCGAGCCACCCGGAACTGCTCGACTGGCTGGCCGTCGAGTTCCGCGAGGGCGGCTGGGACGTGAAACGGCTGTTCCGACTGATGGTCACGAGCGCCGCCTACCGCCAGAGCGCGGTGACCACGCCGGAGAAACTCGTGAAAGACTCCGCCAACCGCCTGCTCTCCCGCGGCCCGCGGTTCCGGATGGACGCCGAAATGGTGCGCGACCACGCCCTCGCCGCCAGCGGCCTGCTCGTGAGGCGGATCGGCGGCCCGAGCGTGCGGCCCTACCAGCCCGAGGGCGTGTGGGAGGCCGTGGCGATGGACAACAGCAACACGCGGAACTACAAGTCCGATCAGGGCGAGGGTCTGTATCGCCGCAGCATGTACTGGTTCTGGAAGCGGTCGGCACCGCCCGCTTCGATGGAGATCTTCAACGCACCGTCGCGGGAGAGCTGCTGCGTGAGGCGGGAACGCACGAACACGCCGCTCCAGGCGCTCGTGACGCTCAACGACCCGCAGTTCGTGGAGGCCGCGAGGTTTCTCGCCGACCGGGCTCTCGAGATGGGCGGCGACTCCGACGACGCCCGGCTCGGATTCATCGCCGAACGGCTGCTCGCGAGGCCGCTGACCGCCGACGAGGCGGCGATCGTGAAGAAGTCGCTCGCCGGGCTCTCGGAGTGGTACGCCGCCCATCCCGACGAGGCGGCCGCACTGATCGCCGTGGGGGCCTCGAAGCCCAGGGCC